>Ga0182027_10006134_pt1 | contig 18094 bp, 16 predicted proteins | sample 712E1DmetaG_FD_121300 | JGI IMG/M metagenome (GOLD analysis project Ga0182027, IMG submission 121300) | Permafrost microbial communities from Stordalen Mire, Sweden - 712E1D metaG (Illumina Assembly) | ecosystem: Environmental > Terrestrial > Soil > Wetlands > Permafrost | place: Sweden... | reverse complement strand
CCGCTTTTTTGCGTGCCGCCGCCACCAAGACACACCAGCGCATCAAGGCCAAATTTGGTGTAGTTCTTTACAATAACATCGGTCATGTCGCGCGTGTGACCGTCAATCTTCATTCGATGCGGTTTGTCGCGGCTCGTGCCAAGAATGGTGCCGCCGAGTGTAAGAATCCCGGAAAGAGTGCTTCTATCAAGTCGCAACCGCCGATTTTCAACAATCCCCCGAAAGCCGTCGCGGAAGCCGACAATTTCCATCTCGTAAAATCCGAGCGCGGTTTTGCCAACGCCGCGAATGGCGGCGTTCAGTCCCGGGCTGTCCCCGCCTGACGTTAAAATGCCGATACGTTTGGTTTTAGCCATTGCCGCCGTGAAATTAACAATGTGTGATTATCTGTCGAGAGGAACTTCAACTTTTTATTCAGTTAAGGTAGGGCGGGCTCCTCGCCTGGGCGAAGCCTTACGAAGCCCGGTCCGAAGCCCGCCGAATGGCGCGCAAGGGACTGCGCGCCCTACCATTCCCATGTGGTTGACGCTGGCACGTTCAAGCAATACGCTGGAGCAGATTTTATGAGCGAATTGCAACAATCCCTGCTCGAATTGATCCGGCGCACTTCGGCGGAAATTCCCGACGACGTCCAAAAGGCGATCCTCGCGTCGCTGGAACAGGAGAAGAAAGGCACGCTCGCGAAATCCACGCTCAAAATCATCGAACGCAATGTCGAACTCGCCAAACAAAAATCGCAGCCGATTTGTCAGGATACAGGCAGCATCCTGTTTTACGTGGATTGTCCGGTCGGCTTCGACCAAATCGCATTTGAAGAAACGGCCAGGGAAGCGGTGAAACTGGGGACAAAGAAAGGTTATCTGCGCCAGAATTCCGTGGATTCACTCACAGGCAAGAACGACGGCACGAACGTTGGGCCGGGCGCGCCGGTGTTTCATTTTCATCAGCATCGCTCGCCGGAAATGAGCGTGCGGCTGGTGCTCAAGGGCGGCGGCTGCGAAAATGTTGGGGCGCAATACTCGTTGCCGAACGAAGAGCTGAATGCGAACCGCGACCTCGATGGTTGCCGTAAGGCGATTCTCGACGCGGTGTTACAGGCGCAGGGCAAAGGCTGCGGACCGGGCATCCTTGGCGTGTGCATCGGCGGCGACCGCGCAACGGGCTACGAATTGAGCAAAACTCAATTCCTCCGCAAACTCGACGACCGCAATCCGAATCCTGAACTCGACAAGCTGGAGCAGGACATTTTGAAAACGGCGAACGAACTCGGCATTGGTCCGATGGGTTTTGGTGGCAAGACGACATTGCTGGGTGTGAAGATTTGCGCGGTGAACCGTCTGCCCGCGTCTTATTTCGTCAGCATTAGCTACATGTGCTGGGCGTATCGGCGTCAGGGCGTAACGCTGGATGAGGAGGGGAAAATTGAGAAGTGGTTGTATTGAACAACAAACTTGGGAGAACAAACTTTGAACACCCAGCGACCAGACGAAACCACATTGAAGAAGCTGGTCGCGTTGGGGCAGTGCGCGGATGACGACGCTCGTATCGGCGACATTCTTGGTTCACTGAAAGAGAATCCCTACGTTAGCACGATTCATCCGTTCCAAGATTTCGAGTGGCTACACGAAATTTCGTGGGGTGACGCGTGTGCCGTTGTCAGAGCGGTAGTTCACGTTGAAGCAGCACGGTTGACGAAATCTGGCGGGTCGGCGTCGGCAATTAAGAACGCCTACCGGATAATGGAAGACTGCGACCGCATCGCTGCGATGGAGTTAGCCGCGTGGATTGTGAACCACAGCGACAACGACTACATCCCGTTTCCGATGCGAAAGATTCGGCACGCCTTCGAGAGCATCAAACGAACTGCCGGTTCGTGGGCGGAATGCCGCGAGACGCTTGACCGTTGGTGCACCGATGAGTGGGGACGCCAACGACGCGTTGCGGAAGAAATAGCAAACCAGAAACCGGAGGGCGAACACCGTCGGCAAATTCGCGAAGCAGTCGTCGTCCGACTCAAGGCCGAGCAGTCTGAAATCCAGCACGCCAGAGCATCTGCTCGGGAGAAGCTGCTGGCCGAGCTTCGTGCTATGCCTGGCAGGGACAGGCTGGAACATATCGCATGGGACGACACCCGCTCACTCTTTTGTTATTCCGCAGACCTCGCCGTCTGCACCGCCGAAGATTTGAAACAACTTGACCCGGTGACGAGAGAGCGGCTCGTCGCCAAACTCCGCGAGCGCAAGAAAGGACCGTGGCACAAATTGGCGCTACAACTGGGATTCGCATGAACGTAACCGAAGAAAAAATCCGCGCGCTGAAAGTCGGCGACGCGGTATTGATTTCCGGTGTCGTGTTTACCGAGCGCGATGCTGGATGCGGGCGGGAAAATTAGGAAATGGCTTCACTGATTAACCGCGAAATACACGAACCACGCGAACGCAAATTTTAAAGGGCTGTAAGCCCGAAAGATAATAGCCCAAGGCAAGTGAAACGAAGTAAACGCCGCCCTGGGTTAATGTTTTGAAATTTCCCAAGCCCTGTAAGGGCGAAAGAATCTTTTCATTTAGTATCCGTATTCTAAACTTCATTTGTGCCAACTGAAAAAGATGCTGTTGAACGTCTCAAAAAGGAGTTTGAAAACTCCAAAGGCACTCACATCTGGACGGGTTACGTCACTGCGCTGCGGCTCATTTCACAAGTTATCTTCACGCGCAGTTCAGGTTTCATACTCGAATTGATTCAAAACGCAGAAGATTCGGGATTAAATTTGCCGCGTCAGTCTGGCGAAGTGAGCATTTTTCTAAACGAGCATCGTCTGAAGTTCGTCCACAACGGCCAGCCTTTTGAAGAAAAGAATCTCCGAGCGATTTGCAATATCAACTCCTCAAAGAAGCCAGAACAGGGAACGCTTGGCTACTTGGGAATTGGCTTCAAATCAGTTTTCAAAGTCACAGACTGTGCGGAAATTTATTCCAATGGTTTCCAATTCAAGTTCGACCGCAAACACTATGAATGGGCAGATCACACGAGCGACACGCCTTGGCAGGTCATGCCTGTTTGGATTGAAACACCGACTGAAGAAATCGAATCTAGCAAAACAACCTTTATCGTTCAGTTCAAAGATCAGAACGCCGCAGATCATGTGCGCGAAAGCTTGAAGCTGCTAAGAGTAGAACTTTACTTGTTTCTTAAATGGATAAAGAAAATCCACATCATCGATGAAATTTCTGGCGAAAAAAGCACGCTAGAAAACGCTCTGCAAGAAGGGGAAATCACAGTTTTGAGGCAGGGAAATCAGACGCACCGATTTAAGTTTTTCCGCAATAAGGTGACTGTTCCTGAACGGATGAAGTCAGATATGTTAGCACAACAATATCGGGCAAATGTGAGGGAGCGCGAGATTGCGATTGCCTTCGCAGTGAATGAAAATGGAAGCCTAGATCCATCGCCAGCCACTGCAATGTATGGCGGTGTCTATTCATTTCTTCCGCTTGGTGAATCCAAAAGTGGTGCAAAATTTCCGATACAAGCGGATTTTTTGGTTCAACCCGGTCGCGATGGGATCAACTATGAAGCGCTTTGGAATCAATGGTTGCTCGATGAGGTCAGAAAACTTTGTCTCGTTGCCATTGTGGAATTTCAACAACACCCGAAATGGAAATTTCAATATTTGTCCACTTTTGAATTTACGCATTCAGATCTCGAAGCATACAAATATCTTTTTGAACCTTTTTTAATTCAACCGATTGAAAAGTTCCTGGTGGAAAATCCATGCGTCCCGACCGTAAATGGGGATTTAGTAAAGCCTGCTGAGGTTGTTTGCCTCACAGAATCCGCTGACGCAATAAAAGCTTTGGTAGAAATGGGGCTGATGGCAGAACATGAAATTGCACCCGCTTTTAGCGGCAGGCCTAACACAAAACTGGCTGATCCGAAAGTCACAGCAAGCGAACTGATAAAATCGGCTAAAGCAGACCGATGGAATCTTTTTGAAAACGAAAGCTTTTTCCAGCAAAAGGCCAGTGATACATCTGCCGGAAACTGGTTTCGGAAACTTTACTGCTGGCTTAATCGCTTTCCCGCTTACGAAGAATATTTTCATTATACAGCAAGGACAAGATTGAGGGGCTACCACCAGCAAGAAATCGTGCTGGCAGCCGACGGTGAAGTTTTACAAGGCGGAAAGATTTCTTTAATTGACGAACCGTCAAACGATCCTGTCATTTTCAAGCTCGCGATGGAATTGCAGCAGACAAAACCAATGCTCCATCCTGATGTTCTTGGAAGCGCGGCTGATGAAAATGAACGCGAAGCCATCAAGGGATTTTTGACCGGCCATTGCGGCACTCAAAAGCTTGGCACAAAAACTGTTTGCAAAGAGGCCATTCTTCCAAAGATTTTGACGGATGCGCCAAAGCTCACAATCAAGGATTTGGTTGACTACACAACATATTGCCAGCGTCATCTTTTTTTGGAATTTCCCCGCAGCTCGGAAATATGGGTCGCAACTAAATCAGGAGAGATACGCTCAGCGCGAGAAGTGTTTTTTCCCACGGAATTTCGCCCATCTCAAAACTGGGAAGGCCATCAGAAATATGTTAGCGGTCTCGACCACTTTGTCAGCTCACTATATTTGAGCGGTTGCACAACAGACGAAGATTTCAAAGCTTGGCGTGAATTCTTCAAGCAAGTTGGTGTGAAAGAGTCGCCGGATAATGGCGTTGAAGATTTTGCGATGAACTTCTCGATTGAGCGACTTCAGGCGGTGTTCAACAACATCGAAGCGGTGGAAAAACGCAATTTTGGCTATGACTTGAAGGCACAGAATTTCGACGGCCAACAAGTTCGCATTGAAGTGAAAGGCCTATCTTCAAGCATTGATGTCGAGCTAACGGGCAACGAAGCCGATGCAGCAGATACGCACCGCGACTCTTTTTTCCTTTGTGTTGTTTCAATGATTCCCAATTCGCCTACAATTCGGCTTGTGCAAAATCCCGCAGTTATTGGCAAAAAAGATAAACTATTAATACGCGAAGCCGACTGGCAAGCAGGACGACCAGTGCCGTAATTTTTCTATCGCCCTTACAGGGCTTAGAAATTTTCAACTATTAACCCAGGGTGGCGTTCGCAGACTCACTTGCCCTGGGCTATTATCTTTCGGGCTTGCAGCCCTATGAAATTGCCAAGCGAATCAAAATCGGATTTACTCAAACCATGTCAACTGTTGAACAAATCAAAGACGACATAAAGCGGTTGCCCAAAGTTGACCAACAAGCGTTACTTGACTGGCTGACAAATCTACTAGAAGACGAGCTGGAGTTGACCAACAAGTTCAAAATGAAGATTCAGCGTGGCGAAGCAGATATCGCCGCTGATCGCTTTAGAATTGTTCGGCCCAATTCTCTTAACTGAATATTGCCATGACTAAACTTTCATTTCCTTTTTCTGAAGAAAAAATCCGGGCGCTGAAAGTCGGCAACGAGATTTTGATTTCCGGTGTCGTGTTCACCGGGCGCGACGCGGTCCACAAGTATCTGTACGAGGGGGGCAAGCTGCCGCCGGGCGTGAAATTACGCGACGGAATTCTTTACCATTGCGGCCCGGTCATGATGAAACAAGCTGACGGCTCATGGAAAGCCACTGCCGCCGGCCCGACGACTTCGATTCGCGAAGAGCCGTATCAGGCAAAAATCATCAAAGAGTTCGGTATCCGCGGCATCATCGGTAAGGGCGGCATGGGCGATAAGACGCTCGCAGCGTGCAAGGAATTCGATTGCGTATATCTGCACGCGGTCGGCGGTGCGGCACAGGTGCTGGCCGAGTGCATCAAGAAAGTGCGTAACGTTTATATGATGGACCAATTCGGTGCGCCGGAGGCGATCTGGGAATTTGAAGTGGAGGATTTCCCGGCAGTCGTGACCATTGATGCGCATGGCAATTCGCTGCACAAGGATGTGCTCGCGAAAAGCCGAGCGGAATTGGCAAAGCGGCTCTGAAAGGTAGGGCGCGTTCTCCGAACGCGCCGCGGCCGGCTCGGAGAGCCAGCCCTACCTATATTTAGGAATTTTAGTTCGCGGCGGCTGGCTTATCCGTCGCTTCTTTCCCTGCCACTTCCTTGTCGCGTTCTTCCATGGCGGCTTTGCGCGAGAGCCGTACCCTGCCCTTTTCGTCCACGCCAAGGCATTTGACCAGAATTTCGTCGCCCATCTTGACGATGTCCTCGGTATTTTTGACGCGGAAATTAGCCAGCTCGCTGATGTGAACGAGGCCGTCCTTGCCGGGCAGGAATTCCACAAAGCAGCCGAATTCCTTAATTGTGACAACCTTGCCACGATAAATCTTCCCCGGTTCAGCTTCGGCAGTCATCCCCATGATCGAGTCGCGGGCAATCTTCATGCCTTCGGGTGATACCGAGAAGATGTTCACTGTGCCGTCGTCTTCGATGTCAATTTCGCAACCGGATTCTTCGACAAGCTTTTTGATATTCTTGCCGCCGGGCCCGATGATGGCGCCGATTTTCTCCGGATTGATCTTGATGGTCTCGATGCGCGGAGCGTATTTGCTGATTTCCTTGCGCGGCTCGGCCAGCGTCTTGGCCATTTCTCCGAGAATGAACAACCGGGCAACACGCGCTTTCTCAACGGTTTCCGTCATCAATTGATGCGGAACGCCGCGCAGCTTGAGGTCGAGTTGAAAACCGGTGATGCCTTTTTCGGTGCCGGCGATCTTGCAATCCATGTCGCAGAAATGGTCTTCCCAACCGATGATGTCGGTGAGGAGTTTGTATTGCGTGATTTTGTGGTCGGCGCTGCATTCCGTGCAAAGGCCGATACTGATGCCCGCAACCGGGCGAACCAAAGGCACACCGGCGTCCATCAGGGCGAGCGTGCCACCGCAAACCGTCGCCATCGAGCTTGAGCCGTTCGATTCCATGATCTCGCTCGTGACGCGGATGGTGTATGGATAATTTTCCACCGGCATCATCGGTTCGAGGGAACGTTCCGCAAGCGCGCCGTGGCCGATTTCGCGCCGGCCCGGGCCGGAAATACGGCCGGTCTCGCCGACGGAGAAATTGGGGAAGTTGTAATGCAAAAGGAATTTTTTCTCCGTATCGCCGCCGGTATAGGCGTCAAACTCCTGCACGTCGTCGCCGGTGCCGAGCGTGACCAGCGTGAGTGTCTGGGTTTCACCGCGGCTGAACAGCGCCGAGCCATGCGCGCGGGGCAACAACCCGACTTCGGACAAAATAGGACGGACAACATCCAGGCTGCGGCCATCGAGCCGCTTGCCGTCCTTCAAAATTAAACCGCGAACGGCTTCCTTTTGGATGTAATAAAAGGCGTCCTTGATGACAAAGTTCGTGACTTTCTCGGCGCCGAATTTTTCGGCGAGCTTCGCGCCAACGTCATTCTGAATCGCCATGCACGCGTCTTCACGCGCGAGTTTGCCGGGTGTGAGCAGCGCCGACACCATGCGATCGGCAGCGAGTTTTTTCGCTTCCTGAAGAATTTCATCGGGAACGACGTTCAGCGTGATTTCGCGCTTCTTTTTGCCGACGCGTTTAACCAGTTCCTTTTGCGCCGCAATCAGCGGCTGAATGGATTCCTGGCCAAACTTGAGGGCGGCATTGAAGTCTGCTTCCAAAATTTCCTTGGCCGAGCCTTCGTACATCACGATGTCGGTTTCATTGCCGACGTAGACGAGATCAAGGTCGCTTTCCGCCATCTGCTCATGCGTCGGATTGGCAATGAACTGGCCTTTGACGCGACCGACACGCACGGCTCCGAGCGGTCCGGCCCACGGAATGTCGCTGATCATCAGCGCCGCCGACGCGCCCACGAGCGCGAGCATGTCGGGATCGTTTTGACCATCGGCGCTCAACAGGATGCTTTGCACCTGGACTTCATTATACCAGCCCTTGGGAAACAAGGGACGGATTGGCCGGTCGGTGAGACGGCAGGTGAGAATTTCCTTTTCCGTCGGACGTCCCTCACGTTTGAAGTAGCCGCCGGGGAACTTGCCCGCTGCCGCCGCTTTTTCGCGGTAGTCAACGGTCAATGGGAAAAAGTCCTGGCCTTCCTTGGCCTTGGTCGCGGCCACGGCGGCCACGATAACAATGGTTTCGCCGAGCTGGACGGTTACGGCACCATCCGCCTGCTTGGCAATTTTTCCGGTTTCAATGACAATTTGTTTGTCGCCCACCTGGGCAATGATTTTTTCTGACATATTAACTCCAACTCAACTTGCCCATCGCCACCGGAGGAACTTCATTGAATTCCGGACTTTTCGGAACTGAATGAAATTTCCCAGGGGCAATGGAACTTTTTTTCGCGATGTATTTGGTTTGAGGATTGGGCCGTTCGCGTTCCCGGCTCAAATCCAAAAGTGAAAGGCGATTACCGAAAGAACTAGTGGCGCAGCTTCAACTTCTTCGTGACTGCCTGATAACGATTCAGATCCACATTCTGCAAGTATTCAAGCAGGCGGCGGCGCTGGCCGACCATCATCAGCAGCCCGCGACGCGAGCTGTGATCCTTTTTGTTGCCCTGCAAATGCTCGGTCAAATGATTAATCCGCTGCGTCAGCAGCGCTACCTGCACATCCGCCGAACCCGTGTCCTGCGCGTGCAACCTGAACTGTTCAACCGTTTTCGCCTTCAATTCCATATTTTTCAATCAATTAAACAGCAGAGTCTAGGCAGTTAAAACTTCAGTGTAAAGGACTTTCAGGGGCGTTTATTGGACGAGGGATGCCAGCTCCAAATCAATCGTCGTTCCGTCTGCGGCGTTAATTTGAAAAGCTCGCCCATCCGCAAACCTTCAACCCAGAAAATTTCGCCGTGGGCGGCTTCGGCCACGATCAAACCGTGCCGCCGCAGGCGCGGAATTTTTGCGTTTGTGAACAAATCCTGAAGTTTGGCCGCTGACTTGAAACCGATTGGCTGGAACCGGTCGCCTGCACGCCAGTGACGCAGCGTGATTTTATTTCCGATTTTGTCCGCATTAAAAAATTCACGCGCCTTTTGCCAGTCCGGAAGTGAAAACTTCCCGCCCGTGTCCAAATGCCACCGAATACGCATTCCACCAAACACCGTCTCCCCTGCCCTGCCCGTCAAATTCACTGCGAGTTTATTTGAGTTGAATTCAATCAACGGCGCCAACTTCAACCTCACCACACCGTTCGCTTCGCGCAAAGCTGATAATTCCGAGCCGATGCTGATTGGCGAATGAGCCGATTGCCGCAATCCCTCAACCAAATCGAAATCCGGCACGACATTGAGGAAAACCAATTGCAGTTGTAAAACACGGCGTTGAACTGCAACCGATAATTCTTCAAAGGTAGGGACGCCGCGCCGCGGCGTCCGCGGACGGCCCGGCGAGCCGTCCCTACCAGTCTCTTTTAGCCATCGCCCCGCCAATTCCCCAATCGTATCCGCCTCTTCACCGATGATTTCCATCAGCCGCAAAACTGTTTTGGCCAGCGCCGGTTGATACTTTCTCCGGAGCAACGGCAGCAGTTCGTTTCGAATGCGATTGCGCGGCGCACTCAACTGCGCGTTCGTTTTATCTTCATGAAAATGGATTTTATTTTTTCGCGCGAAATCGCGCAGTTCATCCTTTGTCACATCAAGCAACGGTCGAACCAGTGAAATCCCCCTGTTCACCGGCGATGGCGAACGCCATTTCATTCCGGCCAGCCCTTCACCGCCCGCACCACGCAGAACGCGCAGAAAGAACAGCTCGACTTGATCATCGGCGTGATGCGCCAGCGCGACAACGCGGATGCCGCGCTCTTTCGCCGCGCGAACAAAAAAATCATGGCGCAACTTTCGCGCGCCCATCTCGATGGATAGACCGGATTTTTGGGCGAACTTCCGGACGTTGGCGTGCCCGACAACAACAGGCAGTTTCAATGCCACAGCGGTTTTGCGAACAAGTTGTTCGTCGGCGTTGCTGCTGCGCCCGCGTAATTGATGGTTGAAATGCGCCAGGGTCAACCTCCACCGATGCTTTGCCGAAAGCGCATGGAGTGCGTGCAACAGCGTCATGGAATCCAATCCACCGGAGACCGCCACCAGGACTTTCTGACTGCGTTTGAGCAATCGGCGGCTCTGAATGGATTGTTCGACGTGTTGCAGTAAATCAGCCACGCGGTCATGCTACTCCATTTGTCCGCGCGGGCAAGAACGGTGGAGCTTCATGGCTAATCGGCGGACGCGATAAAATCGGTGCAGAGCGGGGCCGATGGAACTGATTGCAGTCAACGCGAAGCCGGTTACGGTGTTGGTGCTTAAAATGATCCGGCTGCGCCGAAAAAAATTGCCCCATTGCCCTCGCGCCACTAACGTCCATTTTGTGGCCGTCAAATTCACCATTCTCGGCAGCGGTTCAGGCGGTAATTGCGCCTATCTTGAAACCGATGATGCCCGCGTACTTGTGGACGCCGGCTTCAGCCCACGCCAGATCCGCCAGCGCCTTGCGAGCATCGGTCGCACGCCTGAAAACCTTACCGCCATCCTCATCACACACGAACACAGCGACCATGTTTACGGCCTGACTGGAATCGCCCAAAAGCTCAACATTCCGATTTACTGCAACCGCGCCACAAAAGAAGCCTTTGAATTCCAGTTGCAGGCCAGGTTCAACTGCAACCTGTTTGAAACCGGCGCGAGTTTCGAAATCAACGACATGCTTGTGGACACGTTCACCATCCCACATGACGCACAAGATCCCGTTGGTTTTTTATTGCACACCGGCGCCGGCAATTTTGGTTTTGTCACCGACCTCGGCCACATGACCAAGCTTGTCATCGAACGCGCACGCACCGCGAACATTCTCGTCCTTGAATCCAACCATGATGTGAAAATGCTTCAGGATTGTCCGCGCCGGCCCTGGAGTTTGAAGCAAAGAATTCTCAGCCGCCACGGTCATCTCTCCAACGAAGCCGCCGCTGAAGCTGTTGCGCAAATCATGTCCGCCGGATTGAAACACATTTACCTCGCCCACTTGAGCCGTGAATGCAACAAACCCGCCCTTGCACACCGCGTTATGAGTGAACGTCTCCAGCAAATCGGCGCAGCGCATGTTCAACTCCAACTCGCCGCGCAGGATGTGCCATGTGCGACTCTGGAACTGTGAAAGCTTGCCTGAAAAATAAAACCAAAGCCGTGCGACGCAACCTTTCCCGTTTCCCCGCCGATTTCATGTTCCAACTCACTGAAGATGAGGCGGAAGCTTCAAGCTTCCAAATTGGAATCTTGAAGAGGGGGTTGAATATCAAGTATTTGCCGTTATATGACTGATTTGCAGATTCAAAAAATCACCTCGCTCGACTTGCCCGAACTCGCGCCGTATCGCACGATGCGGCGCCCACTGGAACACGAGCAGCAGGGCATTTTTGTGGCTGAAGGGGTGAAGGTCGTGAAACGGCTGCTTGAAAGCCATTTTGCCGTCCTCTCCGTCGTGCTGCCGGAAAAATGGCTGGACGATTTTCGCCCGTTGCTCGAAGCCCGATCGGAAACCATTACGGTTTATCTTGCCGAAAAGAAACTGCTCGAAACGCTGACCGGCTTCTCGATGTTTCAAGGCGTACTCGCCGTCGGAAAAATTCCTCCGCCTGTTTCACTTGACGATATCCTGTTGAAAAGCCAAAAGCCTTTATTGCTCGTGGCCATGGACGCGCTCGCAAACGCGGAAAATCTCGGCGCGCTGGTCCGCAACTGCGTCGCGTTTGGCGTTCAAGCCCTGCTTGTCGGCGAAACTTCCAGTAGTCCATTCCTCCGCCGTGCCGTGCGAAATTCCATGGGCACGATTTTACAATTGCCAGTCATCGAACTGGCAAAGCTCGGCCAGCGCCATCAATTCACGACAAAGCCGCATGTCACAAAGTTGACACTTGTGGAATGTTTGAAAGAGCTGCGCACCCGCAGCATCCGTTGCATCGCCGCGCATCCGCGCGCCAATGGCAAAACCCTTGCGCAGGCCGATTTTTCCGGCGATTGCTGCCTCGTATTTGGCAGCGAAGGTGACGGCATTTCCACGCCTGTGCTCGAAGCCTGCGATGAAGCGGTGGCCATTCCAATGCCGCCAACAGTAGATTCACTCAATGTGGGTGCGGCAGCTGCTGTTTTTCTCTACGAAGTCAGCCGGCAGCGAAAAACTTCCTGATAAACGGCGTGGATTGTTTGCCGCCACTTCGCCAACGCTCTTTTAAATTCCTCCGGTTTCAAAAATCCACAACGCACCGAGACTCGGTAATACGCCGCCGGGTCATCAGGCAGAACGACTTCACCTTCATAACTCCAGCGGCGCAAAATACCTTCGACACGGCGCAACTGCCGATAAGCCTCGAGTAATTTGGCTGCGTTTGGCAGAACACCAGCGTTACGCCCGCGCTCGAGCGCACGCAACGTGTTCGCTTCCTGCCAGCCGTTCTCCAGACACAAAGTCTGCGCGACGAACTCAGCGTCCATCAGACCGCCCTTGCCGGTCTTGATGGCCAAGTCATCTTGCCCAGACGGCGTGCGCTCTTTTTCAATGCGCAGCCGCATTTGATGAATTTGCCTTTTCCAATCCGGCGTGTAGGAGACGACGTAAGGAGTCTTTGTTGATTTCGCACTTGAAGTGAGCCTCGTTACCTCGGCTCCTACGGGCGAAATTTTTCCAAAATTCGTCAATGTTGCCGCCAGCTTCTGAAACTTTTCGCCCAGCGCAAAATTTCCGGCCACGGGCCGCGTGCGCGTCAGCGCCTGAATCTCCCATAGCTGCGCGCGACGGCGATAATATTGCCCGTAAGCATCAAGCGTATTAACCAGCAGACCTTTCTCGCCGTCGGGACGCAACCGGGCGTCAACGTGGAACACGATCCCCTGCTCTGTCCGGCGTGAAAGCAGCTCCATAACCTCCGCCGCCAGTCGCTGGAGCTTGGGCAGATTTTTCACATTTGAATCGGTGACAAAAACAACGTCGAGGTCGGAACCGTAATCAATTTCACAGCCGCCCAGTTTGCCAAAACCAATGATGACAAAAGGCGGCCTTTTGATTTTATTTTTGCGCATGACTACCTCGAACGCATATTGCAGGCAGGCATCGGCCAGCGCGGAAATTTCCGCCAGATTTTGTTCGAAATCGGCGAGACCCAGAATGTCGCGCAAACCCAGTCGCATCAATTCAGCCTCGTGATAGCGGCGCAGCCAGATAAATTGATCCGCGTCATGCAATCCATAGCGCAAATCCTCCAGAATCTCACTGGCCGTTTTGCGCTGACGCAAACGTCCGGCGTCAATCAAATCATCAATCAAATCCGGCGTGTGAATGGCGACTTCGGCCAGAAACTCGGAGCGATCGAACAACAGCAGCAGCAGCTCGAACATTGCGGGATTGCCATTCCACATTTCGAGCAGTGGCATGCGTGCCCCATACACGCCGATAAAACTCACCAGTCGCGTCAGCACACGGTCGGGATCGGAAAGCCGGATGTCAGAAGCCGGAGGACGGAGACCGGAAACAGTCTTTCCAACTTCTGATTTGTGACTTCTGACTTCCGGCTTCTGCCTGGGGCAAAGAGCAAAGAATTTGGGAATCAATTGACGCGCCAATTCCGTCGTTCGCGGCGAAACGTGAACGTCACCCGGCCCTTTGGCAAATTCCCTGAGCAGTTGAAACGCGGCTTCCGGGTCACGAAACGAATGTGCAGCAAGAAGTTCCTCCCACTTTCCACTGGAAATGTCGAATTCCTCCGGGAGGATTGCCTGTGTCTGCAACGATTCCTTCTTGAGCTGTTTTTCGTAAATTTGCCGGACATTTCCGGTATGCATTCGCAGCATAGATTCGAATCCTTTCGAGGACTTGAAATCCATCAATCGCGCCAGCCGCAGTTGCGCATGGAGGTCGTTGGGAATCGTGTGTGTCTGCAAATTGTTTTCCATTTGCAGGCGATGTTCGACATCCCGCAAAAACCGGTAGGCGGCGTCGAGTTGCAGCACCTCCTCCTTCGAAAGCAGGTTGTATCGCTCAAGTTTTTCGAGGCACGAAAGCGTTTGCGAAACCTGCAGGAACGGCAGCCGTCCTCCATGCAAAACTTGCAACGATTGAACGATGAATTCAATTTCACGGATGCCGCCACACCCGAGTTTCACATTGCGTTCCAATTCCTCCGCACCCACGACTTCATTTTCAATCCGATCCTTGACTGCGGCGACTTCCTGCAAAACGTTCCGGCTGATGGAACGTGGAAAACGAAACGGCTGGATCATTTCAATGAATTCCGCCGCCAAATCACCATCACCGGCAACGTGCCGCGCTTTAATCAGCATCATGCGCTCCCACGTTTGGCCCCACTGGGAGTAGTAATTTTCGTAACTTTCAAGCGAACGACACAGCGGTCCGCTCTCGCCTTCGGGCCGCAGGCGCAAATCAATCCGGAACAAGGAACCTTCCGCCGGGGCGCGCGAAACTTCGGCAATAAATGTCTCCGCGAGTTTTCTGAAAAACTGGTGATTCGGCATCACAGCGTGCGGCGTTTTTTTCTTTGCAGGCGGTTCCTTGAAAACCTCCCCTTCGTCGCTGTAAACGAAAAGCACATCCACGTCGGAACTGTAGTTCAATTCCTGTCCGCCGAGCTTGCCCATGCCGAGAACACAAAAAGCCGTCGGTTGCCAACAGCCATCAGCGTCTTGATGAAAGGGGCGGCCAAACCGCTGGGTGAATTGCTGCCAGACAACACGCCAGACAGCTTCGAGGCAAACGTCAGCGACGTCAGACAGCTCATGCGTAATTTCGATAACGTTGCTCAAGCGAGCAAGGTCGCGCGCGGCAATACGCAGCATCTCGCGCTGCTTGAAACTGCGCAATTCAGCCAGAGCGCCGGCGTAATCGTCCTCTTGCAATCGCGGCTCAAGAAAAATTTTAACCTCATGCTGAAAACCCTGTGCGCGGCGTGGAAATTTGAGCCTTTCGAAATCGAGTTGTGGCAACCATTCCGGATGCGCAAGAAGCAGGTCGCCGAGCGCTTGCGAGCCGCCAAATAACGCAATGAGAACACGTAGAGAATCAGCGGAGAGCTTTTCAAGCTGCTTGCGGGCGCTCGTCGAGGCCAGCGAATCAAGAAAGCGTTTGGAACGCTCCGGATCCACGGAAGCCTTCAGCATCTTTGAGCAAAGCATTTTTTTCACAACAAGGTATGCCCGCCGCCAGCCACAGGATGGGTGTCCGGGCATTATTTCCAAATTTTCCACGGAGCTTTGCTGGACTTCCAGAGATTGTTCAAAACTTCAAATTCATGCGGCGTGTCCATGTGATGCCAAAAGCCTTCGTGGGCATACATCATCAATTCCCCATCCCCCGCCATGCGTTGCAACGGCTCGTGTTCCAACATCAAATCCTCGTGATCATTGAGGTAACGGTCAAACACATGGGCGTTGAAAATAAAAAAACCGCCGTTGATGTAGTGGGTGCTTGATTCGGGTTTTTCGTCGAACTTGACGACGGTGGAACCTTTCACGACCAACTCACCAAACCGGCTTGGTGGATGAACACCGGTAAGAGTGGCCATTTTGCCATGTGACCGATGAAATTTTTGAAGCGCGCCGAGGTCAATGTTGCCCACTCCATCACCATAAGTGAGGGCAAAGGCATCTTCCGACTCGAGATAACGCCGGGCGCGCCAAAGCCGGGCGCCTGTCATGGCTTTTTCACCGGTGTCAACCAGCGTCACACTCCACGGTTCGGAAGAATTTGGGTCAAAAGTCAGGCGGTCGGAATCGCCGGTGGGAGAAGCATTTTTTAGAAAAAATTCACGAATACATTCACCCTTGTGGCCGAGGAGCAGAACGAACTCATTAAAACCATGCGCGCTGTAAAGCTTCATGATGTGCCAGAGAATTGGATGATCGCCGATGGGCGCCATCGGTTTGGGAATGACTTCGCTGACCTCGCGAAAGCGAGTGCCCTGCCCACCGCAAAGAATGGCTACCTTCATGCAATGTTGGCCATGCAACCTGACAAGCTGCGCGCGTTTACACCGGCACCGTTTCAAACCGGATGTCTCCATCCGACGCCGATGGTGGCGGCGCGATTTTTATAAACAAACCCCGCCAAAAACCCAAGCCGTAAAGAACGTTTGTTAAAACAATCAATGGCAAGGCGCGCATTGCCAAAGAAATTTTGCTTCGTCCGGTAATGCAAATTGTCTGTACGAGCACAGCCAGAATGTAAAGCGCCAGCGGCGACAAACCCAATAATAACCATTTTGCCGAAGGAAAAACACAGAGCAGAATCGGCATCATCAGCAAATAAAGGCAAAACAGCGGCGGAATAAAATTGGGCAGCGAGGCAAATGTTGGATGCAAGCGGAACTGTTGCGCCCGCCCGCCGCCATAGTAAAGAAGCATTTTGGCATACGCGCGGAGGTTGGCGCGCGGACGGCGATGGACAAAAAACTCCGGATCGTAAAGCAATTTACCACCGCGTTTCTGGACGCCATCCATCATGGCATTTTCCTCGTTTGGCACCAGTTTGGGATCGAAACCGACTTCAAGCACGGCGGCACGGCGGGCAATGAGATTGCATGAAATCAATTCCTTCTCATCGCTGGCGCGGAGTTTGCCCACCGCGCGATAGCGGGCGCAACTGGGACCAAAAGCCAGCCAACTGCCCATGACCAGTCCCAAAACCCGCTCAAACAAGGGCGCATCCGGCGGACAAAGATTCGGTCCGCCCACCATTTTCACTGTTGGATCTAAAAAATGCTTGATTGCCCTGTTCACATTGTCCGAGGGGGCTACAGAATCGTCATCCAAAAAATAAACCAGTTCACCGTGAATCGCCTTTAGCCCGGCATTGCGCTTGATGCCCGGCCCGATGGACAAATCCGTGGTGCGCACAACCACAATTTCCAGCTTTTCACGTGGATAATCGAATTGACGGGCAGCAATGGCGGATTTCACCTCCGTTTTGCGCGGATGAACGGGAATAAGCACGCTCACCAACGGCAATTCGTTGTTCATGATGCGAGCGTTATAAAGTTTGGGCTTGGGAGTTCCAAGCCAAACTTGAAGAATATTTACCCGAATGACCGTCTGGAAGCATCACGGCGACTGTTTTTGCTTCGGCTCTTTTTTTGTATTATCCACGCTAAAATAACGCGTTCCGGAAAGGTTGCCACTCCGATGCCAAACTTTCAGAAGAATCTGGTCGCCTTTGGCTTGCTTGCAAAGCTTGACGGCATCGTCAGCATTGTTCACCGGCTGGCGATTGATTTCCAAAATAACATCCCCCTGTTTCAAGCCGGCTTCGGCGGAATTTGAATCCGGATCGATGTCTGTAACGAGCGCTCCTTTGATTTCGTCGGGGACTTTCGTCTGTTCCCGCGTTTGCGAACTCAAATCCGTCACCGTCACACCGTCCAGCGCATCGGTTTTTAAGTTGTCCGGCTTGGAATTATTGGATTCAGCCTGGTTGTTCGCACTCTCCTCTACCGGTCTTTCACCCAATGTAACCGTAATGGTTCGCGTAAGCCCGTCGCGAATCAATTTGACGGTCGCCTCGGTTCCCGGCGCACATTCGGAAACCATCAGTTGAAGGCTGTGAGCATCGGCAACCTCCTTGCCATTGAACTCAACAATGACGTCGCCAGATTTGATTCCGGCTTTTTTCGCGGGCGTATCGGGGAAAACATCGCTGATCAACGCGCCGGTTTGACCCGGCAGATTAAAGGATTTGGCCAGGTTGGCATCAATGTCTTGCGGCGCAACACCGAGAAAACCGCGTGTGACCTTCCCGCCATTAATGAGGCGCTCCATCGAGTGACGCGCCAAATTGATGGGCACGGCAAAGCCGATGCCCTGATTGCCACCGTTATCATTTGGAATAATGGCGGTGTTGATACCAACCAGACGACCTTCGGCATCCACAAGCGCACCACCGGAATTGCCGGGGTTGATGGCCGCGTCGGTTTGGATGAAATCTTCATACTGGTTGATCCGGCCAAAGGGAAAATTGTTTCGTCCCAGTGCGCTGACAATCCCCATGGTCACTGTCTGGCCAATGCGGAAGGGATTACCGATGGCCAGCACGATGTCACCGACCTCCAATTG
>Ga0182027_10006133_pt1 | contig 18096 bp, 17 predicted proteins | sample 712E1DmetaG_FD_121300 | JGI IMG/M metagenome (GOLD analysis project Ga0182027, IMG submission 121300) | Permafrost microbial communities from Stordalen Mire, Sweden - 712E1D metaG (Illumina Assembly) | ecosystem: Environmental > Terrestrial > Soil > Wetlands > Permafrost | place: Sweden... | reverse complement strand
TTGGGTAGTATATCATTTTGAAATGAAAATTAATGTAATTTTATAATCTCTGTAAAATATTTTCCTGCTGAAATAGCCACTCTTTGGATAAGCAGTCTTATTGTTGACACTGAATTCACTTTTTTTTAAAAACATAAAAATGGCAAATTGCATTCAAAAACAACAAATTTCGCATTTAAAACTAGCTGGCTGCTCGACCAAAATAAACTTTTACGAATAATGTTTTCCCATCGGCACAACGTTTAACAAAAAATCAGATACAAACAGGTTGAGGATTAATAATTATGTGACTGGTTGCCATCCCAAGTTTCATATGCAAGCCGATGGATTGGTAAGTAATCACGATGTGTGGTTATTTCTCTTTGAGAAGCCAATTCAGATACAACTGATGCCCACGTAATAGGTGCATCTACTTGTAAAAACAAAATACCGGGTGGAAAGCATCCCACCCGGTATCTGTTCTGTAGATGATATTATTCTTTTTTAATTAGATGATTTTTATCATTAGCAATTACGGGCTGGGAGTCGTGCCGGGACCATAACCAGTATCAGAACCCAATGCGCTTACAAACTGTGCCTTGGTCTCGTCAAAGTAAAGACCCGGATAAGATGGATCACCGGCTGTGCCTGCTACTACTTCTTTACCACCTGCCATGGTTATCGAACCATCTGTACCCACGTAATATGCGCCTGTAATTTTCCCCTGTACATAAGCTGCTAAAGGAGAGCCCCCCGTCAACGCAGCTTGATCAACAACTCCTGCTGTTAATGTACCGCCAGGGGCGGCTGATGCAGCTGCTTGTCCCGCAGTTACCATCTGTGCTAATTCGGAGTTCGCAGCTGCAACTTTGCTTGAACCCACAAACTTAGATACGTTCGGGATGATTACCGCGGCCAGGATACCCAGGATGGCGATAACAATCAGAAGTTCGATGAGGGTGAAACCTTTTTCACCGGAGCGTTTGTTGGTGAATCTCTGTGCTAGTTTTTTCACTTTTCGTGAAACCTCCATTTTTATATATTTATATTTTTACTTTGACTATAAAAAGAATGTTTGTGTTGTGACTACGCGATGAGAATGAAGTGGTGTTCATTAAGTAATAAATGATTGTTAATACCCTTTTCAATATTATTTCAATAATCTAACCTCCTTTTGATTACCAAGGTTTTCAACGTACATACCCATAATTTAGCCCAGATACGAGAGACCGTCAATCGGCCAAATGGACTAATTGATGGTAAACAATAGTACTATGCTTGGTATCGGATGTCAATGCCGCACACCAAACATGTTCATGCTGGTAGCAGTCCATTGTAGTATTTCCTAATATATGCCGTTGGCGATAGATAACCAAGACCAGCTTGTAATCTCTGCCGATTGTAGAAGATCTCAATATACTCAGTAATCTGTGCAACCGCTTCCTACCGGGTGTGATAATGACGGCGATGGACCAGTTCCTGCTTAAGGATGCCTCAGAAGCGCTCCATCGAATCATTATCATAACAGTTCCCACTCCCACTCATAGAGGCTTCCATTCCATAATTCTCCATCAAATTCTGGTAGTCGTAACTACGGTACTGGCTGCCACGATCAAAGTGGTGCAACAGCCCCTTCTCCGGTCTTCTGGTGGACAATGCCCGCAAGAGCGACTGACTGATAAGATTCCGACTCATCCGTTCTCCCATGGCATAGCCTACAATTTCCCCGTTAACTACAAAAGTAATGGCACTACTTGCTTGTTTGCTGCGATGAATATTCTGGAAGGAAAGATTATTGGCTCCTGTTATCCGCGGCACCGGAACATTGAATCCTTGAAATTCCTACGTACGATTGATCGGGAAGTCCCGCCCATTTTGGATATTCACACGATTCTGGATAACTACGGAACTCATGGCCATCCGAATGTAAAGTTGTAGCTGGAAGAACATCCACGTTTTAAATTACACTTCACGCCCACAAGCTCATCATGGCTTAATCTGTTAGAACGATGGTTCGGGGAAATTACGCGAAAAAGAATTCGCCGGGGAGTATTCCATAGCGTCCCGGAACTGGTAACCGCCATAGAAGAATACATTAATTGTAACAATGCGAGTCCCAAACCTTTCGTTTGGACAAAGCGGGCTGAAAATATTATTAACAAGATCTCTCATTGTAAAGCTGTGTTAGAGACACTACACTAGTACTATTTTCCCATTGAAATCATTCTTTCAGGTCATTGCTTTTATAAACCAAGCAAACTATTATTATAGAAACAAATTGTTTTGCTAAACATGTATGTTTTTAATAATTCACGTTAATTAATAGTTATTGGAATGCAGCTATTAAAAGGAATATGTCACAAATTACTCACGAATAGATAACAGATTTCAAAATATACGAATCGTAAATTGAGAGCACTTTCTGTATCTTGACCAATAGAATTACATGGTTGATATTTAAATCCCTCGTCTGGGGGATTCAAGGAACTGAATAAATAGTAAGACAAAAGCATAAATGGCTATTACCTGAACTTAGGGAGAGCCGGTGGCAAAAAATATATTAAAGAGAAATGAGAACGGGGGTCTAAAAATTCCGTCTGATTTGGCAGATGGAATTTTATTGTTTATTTAATTGGTTCAGAAATAATACTGTCTTCATGATGAAGATAGGGGATGCGATGTTCAAATTACGATTTAGAAAACCTAGCAAATGGGGCATAATACGAGAACAAAAGGGTGATACCTTAATTGAGAATTTGGTGGCCATTGTTCTTTTGGCAATCGTTGCCGCTGCCATTTTTACCTCAATCACAACTGCGATAAAAACGTTTGGTCAGATGAATACAAAAGAGACATCTAAAGATATTGCGGCCAGTGAAATGGATTATATTTTTAGTCAACCGTATGCGAGTAATTATACTGTTTTCAATCCAAATTCAGGCCCGGTGGGTACTGTTGTCACAGTTCCGACCGGATCAGGTTGGTCATCTTCTGATACCAGCTTTAGTGTTATGGTTGGGTCGACCACTGCCACTAATACTTTGGTTGTCAATAGCAGTGGTAATCTGTCAGGAGCAATCACTATACCATCAGTCACAATCGGACTCCAGTCAATCAGCATCACTGGGGCAGTAAGTGGCACCCAAACATTTGTAAATGCTTTTAACGTGACAACTACAGCAGCTCAATATCCGGCTGAATATGTCGGTTACACATCAAGCATTGGCGTTACTAATAATTTTGCAGGTATTGGTACAGAGCAAAAGATAGTGATAAGTATTTCATACAAAAGCAGTATTATTTACACGCTAACTGACTATAGGACATATTATTAAAATGTTAAAAATAGCTTCGCTGAAACAAAGAGGGTTTACATTAATCGAGCTATTAGTGGCAATGGCAATCGCTGCCATACTTCTTACTGCGATTGTCACTATTTTCAGAACCAGCACTCATTTGAACAGCAATATTGATAATCAAACGAATGCCACCAATCAGCTTAAAAACGCATTCAACTCTATCAGTCGAGATGCTGAAATGGCTGGATATGTATCATCTACTAATAACTCAAGTTTTCCACTTACTTTGGGGTGGATCCAAAATAATGCTAGCCAAACGATTATATACAACGTAGCAAATAATGGAGTCTTAACGAGAAGTCAATATCTAAATAATGTACTGCAAAGCACGACGATTATTGCCAATTATGTTAATACAAATGGTACTCAAACTAACTGCAGCTGGAATAGTACAAATGATAATCTGACCGTAAATATGACTGTTTCTATAGGTACGACAAATACATCCAGGCAATTTATTATAACTCCCAGAGAGGTTCAGGGCGCAATTATACTGTCGTCAACCAACACCACCATAAGTGCAACTGCAAATTCCACCATTTTTGGCCAGGCAGTAACCTTTACAGCGCTGGTCACACCCATTAGTGCTAGCGGCATAGTTACTTTCGAAGACACAAGTAATAATGGCAATATACTTGGCACCGCCAATCTTAGTGGCGGCCAGGCCACTTTCGCCACTTCCAGCATCTCAGTAGGCACTCATATTGTAGCAGCAGTATATTCCGGCGATGCTCAATACAGTCAGAGCACATCATCACCAACTTGGACTTTGACAGTCATAGGCCCTCCGACGGTTACAGCGATTTCACCGAATTCCGGTCCCACAGCAGGGGGAACCAGTGTGACCATCACCGGAACTAATTTCGTCAGCGGAGCTACAGTAACCATCGGCGGTAACACTGCGACGAGTGTCAATGTGGCTAATTCCACTACAATCACGGCAACTACTCCGGCCGGCACTGCTGGTGCAGCGAATCTAGTCGTCACTATTTATGGAACCAATTTTGCTCTAGCTAACAGTTATACATATGTACCCGCGCCGACTGTTACAGCGATATCACCGAGTTCTGGTCCGATGGCGGGGGGAACCAATGTAACCATCACTGGAACGAATTTTGTAAGTGGAGCCTCTGTAACCTTCGGTGGTACTGCTGCGACGGGTGTTAGTGTGACTAATTCCACGACAATCACAGCAACTACCCCATCCGGCAATGCAGGCGCGGTGAATGTTGCCGTCACCACCGTTGGCGGTAATGGCTCTCTATCTAATGGCTACACTTATATAGCACCTCCGACGGTTACAGCAATCTCACCGAGTTCTGGTCCGACGGCAGGCGGAACCAGTGTAACCATCACCGGAACAAATTTTGTTAGTGGGGCTACAGTAACCATAGGTAGTAACGCAGCTACAAATGTCTCTGTTACTAATTCCACCACGATCACGGCGAAAACCTCGGCCGGTAGTGCGGGTGCAGTTAATATTGTTGTCACCACCGCTGGCGGCAATGGCATTTTAAATGCTGGTTATACCTATACAGGTGCGCCGACGGTTACAGCGATATCACCGAGCTCTGGCCCTACAGCAGGAGGAACCAGTGTAACCATCACCGGAACGAATTTTGTTAGTGGAGTTACGGTAACCATTGGTGGTAATGCCGCCATTGGAGTTAGTGTGACTAATTCCACGACGCTAACGGCAAATACGCCATCCGGTAGTGCCGGTGCGGTGAGTGTCGTTGTTACCAACCCTTGGGGTAATGTCACTAAAACTAATTTCTATACTTACGTTTCTCCGCCGACGGTTACAGCGATATCACCGAGTTCCGGTCCTATAGCAGGGGGAACAAGTGTAACCATCACCGGAACGAATTTTGTAAGTGGAGCTACGGTAACCATTGGTGGTAATGCCGCCACAGGAGTTAGTGTGACTAATTCCACGACAATCACGGCAACTACTCCATCAGGCACTGCCGGTGCAGTAAACGTTGTTGTCACCACTGCTGGTGGTAATGTTACTCTATCTAATGGCTATACTTATGTATCGGCGCCGACGGTTACAGCGATATCACCGAGTTCTGGTCCGACGGCAGGTGGAACCAGTGTGACCATCACCGGAACGAATTTTGTTAGTGGAACTACGGTAACCATTGGTGGTAATGCCGCCACAGGAGTTAGTGTGACTAATTCCACGACAATCACGGCAACTACTCCAGCCGGCACTGCTGGCTCAGCAAATATTGTTATTACCACCGCTGGCGGTAATGGTACACTATCTAATGGCTATGCTTATGTATCACCGCCAACGGTTACCGCGATATCACCAAGTTCTGGTCCGACAGCAGGAGGCGCCAGTATTACTATCACTGGAACGAATTTCGTTAGTGGGGCCACGGTAACCATTGGTGGTAGTACCGCCACAGGAGTTAGTGTGACTAATTCCACGACAATCACGGCAACTACTCCAGCCAGCACTGCTGGCTCAGTAAATGTTATTGTCACCACCGCTGGCGGTAATGGCACTAAAACTAACGGTTATACTTATGTATCTCCGCCGACGGTTACCGCGATATCACCAACTTCCGGCTCGACTGCGGGCGGAACCAGTGTGACCATAACTGGTACTAATTTCGTTACTGGAGCCACTGTCACCATCGGTGGCAATGCCGCCACAGGAGTTAATGTGAGTAATTCCACTACCATCACGGCAACAACTCCCGCGGGTACTGCTGGCACAGTGAGTGTTATTGTTACCACTGCTGGCGGCAGTAGTAATGCGTTTAGCGGTTACACTTACAACAATCCAACTCCAACCCTGAGCAGTATTTCTCCAACTACCGGTAACCGGCTGCAGACACTTAATGTGACCTTTACTGGGACCAACTTCATAAATGGCGTAAGTTCGGTAAACGTGGGAACAGGAATCACTGTTAATAGCACCACGGTAAGCAGTTCGACACAGATCGTTGCTAGCATAACCATTGGAGCAACGGCAGCCACTGGCAGCAACAATTTCTCGGTAACTAATGGTACGCCTGGTGGTGGCACTTCGGCTACGAAGACTTTCACGGTGAGTAATCCGGCTCCCACCTTGACTGGCATCTCTCCCGCTAGTGGTAGCCGTAATACGACCATGAATGTGACCCTAACGGGAACCAATTATATAAGCGGTGTGAGTTCAGTAACCATATCGGGATCGAATATTACGATAAATAGCACCACGGTTAATAGTACGACGCAAATTGTTGTAAGTATAACTATTGCCTCTAACGCCACCACGGGCACACGGACCTTCAAGGTGACTAATAGTACGCCTGGTGGTGGTACTTCAAGTACACAAAATTTCACGGTAAATTAAAAATTAGTTGAAGGGGTATCTAATTATTAGGAATTGTGAATCATTTTATCCATTCACAGGCCAGATCTTATGGTGCCCAATAAGCAATTGGATATTACTGATAACTCACAATGCAGGTGAAAAAAATGAAGCTGAAGTTCATTCAAATAAGAAAATGCAGAAAGAACCATAAAAGTGGCGAGAAAGGCCAGGCGTTCTTGTTGGTATTAATTTTATTACTCGTGGGAACACTGATTATTTCATCTACACTGGCCTTTATTGGGGCTTCCATTAAAACCAATGGCCCTTACATAAGTAATACCAATGATCTATATGCTGCGGAGGCGGGGGTACAGGACGGGGAAAATAATGTGTTGAATCAAACGGTTAATGGACTCAACACATTATTCAATGCCACTAACTATAACGAATATGACTATGCGGACACATGGTCTTATAATTTGCCTAACCAAGTTAACAATGATAGTGTCAATGTTTCAGTACAGAATGTCTGGGTTCCGGCAATAGATGACAACACTCCAGGCTGGTATCCTACTGTAAGTAACCCGTTACCTGGAGATGGGGCCGTTACCCCTCCATCACAAACTGAAGCAAGCACTATCATCAATGATACCAATTTAGTAGTGACCGGGGGAGTAACTAGCGCTGCTTCGAAAATTTATAAGCTTAATATTGCCTATATAGGATCAGTATCTTTGCCTATAATTTCTGTAGGGGTGTGGTTGCCGCAAGGATTTACTTATAATACGGGAAGCAGTAATTTGCAAGGGCTTTATTCTACCGAGCAAGTAGTAAAATGGGCCGGTAATGAAGCAGTTATTTGGTCATTTCCTTCTACAACAACATTTAGTAATTTGCAAAACAGTTTGGGACAGGCCGTAAATGGTAGCTTTTCTATCGGCATTACTTTCACCTACGCTACTGCCTTAACAAGCTTACCTGATGCCCTTGGGTGGATAGATGTTACTCCGGCAGGAACTACCACAACGGGTTTTCCATATTATTATTCCTGGAATGCAGATGTCGATGATTATAACATAATTTCTGTTGCTGGGCATACGCAAATACAGACTTATGTCCCAGCATCCAGTATCCGTGGTCTGGGATCTGCGATCAACGGTGATTACGTTACCGCCGGAGGTTCACTAATGACCATGGGACCAGGCGAAAGCCAATCCAACGATCCACACGGCATTCGATACACATTACTTTCAGATGACCCCAGCACTGTTAACAACATTCCAACTGGTTCCAGTATTGTGGCAGCATATCTTTACTGGTCGGGATGGTTACAAAATTCCAGCGAGCACCTGGGCGTAAACTACGGTACCGATTATGGTACGGAAGTTAATTTTTCGATAAATGGTCATCAAGTTTGTTTTAACGGCAGTGGCGGTTATTTAAGAGGTTCGACTCCTATAACTTCCACCGAGAATCAAACTCAGCCCACTAACGCAACAGGTAATGGAGATTACTCCTATTCTTGTAACTGCGATGTAACAGCATTGGTTCAAGGAGAACTTAAAGCGGAGACTGGCAATGCGTCTAACCCCGGCAATGCAACGTATGACATTGGCCCCGCAAGCGGTTTTGTGCTGGGTGATACTGGAAATGAATGGTCGTATGCTGGTTGGTCGTTAATACTTATCTATTCTGGCCCGACCACTTTCGGGCACCAATTGTACCTTTATGATACATTTAGATATGCTGCAGGCAATGGTGGAGGCTCGGGCAATGGTTCTGATATTGACCCCACAGGCGCCACAAATGGTCCTGGAGGAGTGATTAGCGGTTTCATTGTTCCGCAAGAAATCACGGGTGAGACAAATGCTGCGTCCTTTACTGCATTTGTCGGAGAAGGTGATTGGTGCTACGCGGGGGATTTCATAGCTTTTAACGCACCTTCACAGTATTGGAGTAATCCTTGGAGCATACCTGATGGCAATCCATCGAAACTTTGGGATGGTATCACTCTTAGTTCATCAATAGATGCGTTACCCCCCTATTTGCCCAATACTGCATCGCAGCCTGATAACGTCTGGAACACCAATCCTCAACCGGGTAGTAATATCGGCGGCTCCGATGGAGTGGATATCAAAACGTTTTATATTACTTGGGACAGTGGTCTATTACAGCCGGGGGCCACATCGGCAAGAATAGATTTACCCACACAGGTTGATGCGTGGAATTTGATATACATGATTTTTTCCTTCCGCAGTTCAGTTACTAGTGGTGGTCCCATTTCTTACTTGATAACACATCGTTAGCAATGAGCATAAATTAGGATCTTTTATGTTATTTATCTAAAATTGATAGCAAAATATCGGGAAATTACCAATTATCGATGGCGCATGGAAGTTAGGCAGAAATGGCGATTGAAAGTTTAACATTTTTGTTAGAATGAGAGGTCTAGTACTTTATTGAACAAATTGGGTTCCAGAATCATCAAGGGAAACAATACTTCGATTATCCTGATTTCGTTTTTAATATAGAATGAAAACTATTATAACAAGAAATCGGATGCAATTCATTGGTTATAGTCTGACTATGGTCGTAATTGCAGCCTTAACCTTAGGGGTGATGGCATGTTCATCGAAAACACCAACTCCTACCTTATCTTCCATCACAATAGCGCCGACACCAACAGCTAATTTAACGGTGGGTTCTACCCAGCAATTTACCGCCACAGGGACCTATTCGAATGGCTCAACTGCAGATGTTACTTCTCAGGTAACCTGGAACAGTTTAAATACTGCCGTCGCTACCATATCTTCAACTGGTTTAGTCACCGGGGCAGCGGTTGGGACCACTAATATTACGGCATATTTATCCGGCATCGCCAGCCCAACTTTAATCCTAACTGTGATAGCTCCTACTTTATCTTCCATTGTTGTGTCGACACCCTCTCCCATTAAATTAACGGTAGGGTCTACGCAACAACTTACCGCTATCGGGACCTATTCCAATGGTTCAACTGCAGATGTTACTTCTCAAGTAACTTGGGCAAGTTCCAATGACACTGTAGCTTACATATCTTCATCAGGTTCAGCTACCGGTGTTGCACCCGGAACCGCCAGTATCACAGCAGCTCTATCTGGTGATACCAGTCGGACTGTAACCTTAAACGTAACAAAGGCTGTTCCTTCTTCCGTAACGGTAAAACCATCCTCCCCGGCTAATTTAACGGTTGGTTCCACGCAACAATTCACAGTGATTGGGACTTATCCTGATGGTTCCACTGGTGATATTAGTTCTCAGGTAACCTGGGTAAGTTCTAATATGACCAACGCTACCGTATCTTCGACGGGCTTAACTACTGGTTTGGCAGCTGGAACCACCTACATCAAGGCATCTTTGCAGGGCGTAACGAGTCCAGCAGTAACTTTAACAGTGATAGCTCCTGCTTTATCATCAATTGCGATAACGCCGACAGCCCCGGCTAATTTAACAATGACGGTTGCACAACAATTTACTGCAACCGGAACCTATTCAAATGGCTCAACTGCTGATGTTACTTCCCAAGTAATCTGGAACAGTTCTAATACTACTGTTGCTCCAATATCTCCAACCGGTTTAGCTGTCGGCATGATGGAAGGAACAACCAATATTACTGCAACTTTTTCCGGTGTTACTAGTTCGGCTGTAACTTTAACAGTGACACGTCCTCCAGCTAACCCAGCTAATCAAACTATCTCTTTCGTAGTTTCCCCGACAACTGCGGCAATCAACACTCCGTTTACGGTCAGCGGGGCCTCTGCTTCCTCCGGACTAAAAATTGCCTATACGATTAAGTCAGGCATGGCAACAATCTCTGGTACGACCATCACTCCCACGGACGTTGGTCCGTTGGTTATCGAAGCTTCACAAGCTGGGGATGCTGACTATAACACGGCAACCCCTGTCGACCAGACCATTATCGTCGGCAAAGCTAACCAGACCATTTCCTTTAAAGTCACTCCATCGACAACTGGCAACGGTAAGTCGTTCACGGTGAGTGGTGCTACTGCTTCTTCCGGACTGACAATCACTTATACCATTAAGTCTGGCCCAGCGACTATCTCCGGTACGACAATCACGCCCAATGGCTCTGGCAGTGTGGTTGTTGAAGCTTCGCAAGCGGGGAATGCTGAATATAATGCGGCAATTCCCGTCGACCAGACTATTAAGGTGGGGACGCCGAGTTGAAGTTCCTCCTGGCGCTAAGAAGTGCGGCAACTTTTACATGTTTTTTCTTATTTTATAACACGTAATAGCATTAAGAATTAATGTTAACGCTAAGGAATTCCGTTTAGAGGTACACTCATAAATGAGTGCACCTCTCCGTTTTTGCCTGCAATTTTCTTGTCAATGCATGTTTGTGGCCCTAAGAAATAAAAATTAGCAATTTTCGCCGCAATTTGCCCTGCAGGTATTGCGATGGTGCGTCTACTCTTAACTGTCTTCGGTGGACGGAACTCATATTTGCCATTGACATGCTGTACCGTCTTGTTAATTAACATTTGACCATTAGCAGCAGGGTGTCGGAAAAATAGCAAGAAATCGCGATGCACCAACTGCAAATCGGCAGTTTTAAGGGACGAAAAATACTAAAAATAGGCCGTGTAGGCCGATAACTGGAATTTTCTGGAAATGATTCCCCAGCGCAATCAATAGACACTGATGCGACAACTCCAGGTCTTCACTGAGTTTTACCAGGTCACAACCTGTCTTACCACCCTGGTTCATTGAAGAAATCTGATGGTATTAGGATTGTCATTGAGTACGACTGGGGTTATCAGCGATAAGCCAACTACCAGCGGCCCCATTAAATTCACTATCAATGTGAAAGATAGTTTGGGTAATATTGCGGCGCAGAGTTTAACGATCAAAGTCAATTAGGGCCTTTGGTTATCTGATGGTTCTCACCTAATAAAGGATCATTACGCATTTGACCTAGTCGCAAGCAGTTTTTCTAAAATGCAATTGGTGTGGGCTAATAATCATCCTAAAATTGAAGCAACTTTTCATTCAAGTTCCTTTTTTGCAAGACATCCCGCGAGAAACGCCGAGTGTCTACCTTTTTTCTCCGACTGATAAGTTTGTTTTTCTCGCGATCCGATTCACGCCTAATTCATCGGTATTAAAGTATCAATGCACTGAATTGGCTAAAATATGAAACAACATACTGAAAGAAAAAGGAAGACCGAACTCCGGACAGCATTTCAAAGAAAATGTGGTTTAAAAAGGTTGAGCTTCCAAAATAAATATGTCGAGATAGGGAAGTCCAATCATAAGTACCGGTACTTTAGTACTAAATGTTGGGAGGATTAGTTGATATAGTTGAGATTAATCCATCTTGACTGCCGAAATGATACGCCTTAACATTGGATTTAATACTTAATCAAAGATGAAGGATCAAACAAAAGACAGCATTAATCCTCCTTTAGGATATTTAGTGGGCGCTCAGAAATTGGGTGCCCGCTAGGTCTCCTAAAAATTAAAGGTATGGACGGTATCTTATGACTTTAGAAACAAACAAACAGACCCATAGTGAAAATGCCAAGACATATATCAGAGGGATGGCCAATCATTTAAGTCAACATCGGATGTGGACACGTTGTCCCAGGTGTATTGGTGGGAATATGTATCAGGAACGCAACGGCCAATACGTTTGTATGCAATGCGGCTGTAGCTATTATCCTGAAAGGAATACCTAAACGCCGATTGTGGGCGGGATTTTATGAACGTTGAAACAAATGGACGCAATTATTACGCGTCGTATAACTTTTACAATCCTTAGCGGTGGGACAAGTATTCGTGTATTTTGTGGTTTTCTTCTGTCAAGGTACTGAAAGGTAAGGGTGAGTCAAATCAGCTCAACTGTGGAAATAATTGACAAGGATCTAAAAGAAAATGGACAGTAACATTCATAAGATTATGGTTAACCTTAAAGTAGAAAGGAAGAGGTTATGGGACGAACAAGAGCAATTACGAGCGAGTTGTATCCCATCTGATGGACGCCGTGAAGGTAGCCCTTACGGTAAATGGGGAGAGGAAGCCACTGAAAGCAGTGAGTTGGAGAGGCGGTCGGCACTAGGCAAACAAATACGGGAGCAGTTGGTGGACATAGAGGATACCTTGTTGAAAATAGAAGCCGGTAAATATGGTTTATGCGAATTTTGTGGCAAGCCAATCGAAACACCTCGGTTGCAAGTTTTACCTCAGGCGAGGTTTTGTGTAAGTTGTAAAATACGCCGCAAAGGACATTTTTATAACATCGTTCAGTTAGCCTAATGCAGTTATTTTCACAGTGTATTCCATCATCAAGAATCTTCGGAGGGCACTCAGAAATGGAGGCTCATCACTGTTCTTACTATTAGGTGTTATTCAAAAAACTAATTTCATCGACTAGAACATAATACCTTCCATTACTGGGTGTCCCATGAAATAATGTAATTTGTAACAAAATCGACAATAGTCAAACAAACACCAAAAAAGTTTGACGATTGGCATGTAAAAGTCTTTTTTTAACGGAGTTCGATAATCATGATTGAAGGTAGATGTCCCAAGTGTGGTCAACTGTACTACGGTTGGGCTTTGCTCCAACCACGCTATCAAAGCTGCTTAAAATGTGGAGTCGGGCTTTTAATAACAGAAGACAGCAAAAAGACTTTCCAGGGATATTCCCCTTTTACTGCCGAAGAATACAAAATCAATTTGCCGAATAGAACTGCGTCCGAGCCAGAGAAAACAAAAGATAATACTGAAAAAGAATAAGTAATAATCGGCCTTTTTTCTCCCGACTGTACCACAAGGATAGAGATTCGGCTTCTTTCCAAAGTGATTTGCAAACTGATTATCTCATGTTTTTAGCGAAGGTTCAGAAATCGACTAAAGAGAATCCGTTGTATGTTGAATAAAGGACGGTCTTGCCATGAGTAGTATCCACTGGCAGAGACATTTCCATCCAATAAACCAGAGAGCCCTTTGGAAGTAAGTCGCCGGACCCAATATTCAGCTGTTCCAGGAGAATCTCCAATACAGGCGAGCCGTGTCACTGGAACTGACTCCATCCAGAACATGCAGGACAGCATGGAGCTGATGGAAGGAGCGTCCTTCGGGAGTGCGTGATATTTCGTCTTGAATAGCAGCCTTGAATACCTCAGCATCAGGAATACTTGTCCTTCTTACGGGGAGCCTCCATTTTCTCTATACTCCCAGTATACTCTATTGCTTAAACGCATCTATAAAGACGTTATATATAGTTAATCAGGAATTATCCATAGTTTTGAGGCATTGCGCTCCAGAAAGGACAACTGAAGCGCGGGTTTCAAAGGTGCCTAATTTTATATTTCCATGGCCACTTTTCGAAATTGTACACATAATCTGGCTGAGTGACGTCACGTAGAATATAGCCGCAATGAATACAAATACTGATTTTACCTTCATTAACAACCCAACCCGCTATTTGATTGCTGCACCTCGGACACGGTTTATTCTTCATTCCACAGCCCTTTCTTCTTTGTGTTGGTTTTCATCGTTTACCCCTCCGCAGACATCAAAACACCATCCCGCAACTGCTGGTAGTCTCGAATCTCTTGCAGATAACTATCCAGCGGCATCCCAGCAGCCAGCGCATTGACCCACCAGCGCTTACCGCGGGCTCCCAGCTGGTATTCGTACCAATATGTGTGCCATTTGTGTCCCACTAACCGGCGTTTAATATACGGCGGGCGCGCACTGTGCAGTCTTTTGCATTGATGACGGCACGTCTCTAGCGGCACACCAGTCATAAAATGGATTTGAGCGGGAGAATACCATTCATCTGGACCGGCCTGCCATAACCAGAACATTTTGCTTTTACTTAAATTGTATTTACCCCCAAAGTGCGCTTTCCGTACCATTTTTCTCTCCTCGCGCGTTACATTAATATATATATTATTTTGCGCGCGCCCCACAATGCATTAAATTGCCCTCTGACAAAAAAACTCAATAGGTACAAGTAAACTATCCTCCCATACCCTACACTCGAAGAATGCAATTTTTGCCATTTCATAACTAGCCGACTATCTCTCAAATTTACCTTAGCCGTGGCAATCCAATTTCTAACGTTTTCTTAGCCCGATAAGTAACAAAAGCTGCCACACATTTACCCGCTTAGAAAGCATCCCATGCCTTATAAAACTCTACTAAACGATGTAATTTGAGACCTGCCCAGCAGCGATTCTCTTTTAGTTCAGTGAACATGAACCCGTTAGTTTTCATTACTCGATTCTCCTAAATCGAATGCTTTATAAAATTGAATCTCCCTCGTAAACTTCAGAATCAAGAAGCGCCGAACGTTTTATGTCTTTATGTTCCGCTAATGCTTGGGCGTGGCGTGAATCTTCTTTGTCGAGGCCGTAATCAGTAAGGGTTCTAAGGTTGTTATTATTACCACCGTTAACATCTTTGTGTGGATTGCCACCAGCAGAAAGTCTCCCCTCTTCCTGTTCGACCTTGATTTTTCTTACCATGCTATTGCTCCATGCCTTACGTAAATCGCTTTCCTGCGGCTGATAATACTGCTGCGTGACCTGTAAGGCTGGAATGTCCGACCATCTGGGCTAAAATCAACGGGTACGTTCCCTGGCTGACCTTTGAGTAGATAAAGGAATGTCTGAATTGATGCGGGTGAACGCGTTGCCAGTCCTGAAGTCCGGCAGCCTTGGCCGCCTGGCAGTAATCTTTTAAAATCCGTCCAAGTTCCTGTGGTATCGGTAATCGTTCTTGTTTGGTATTTTTACCCTTCTTTTCTCTGATAACCCAAAGGGTGAATCCGTCCGTGCCATCAATAGGGTCTTTAACCCGAATATGCAATACTTCACCTGGCTTCCATTCGAACACGCCCTGGTCATCACTGAGGTTCCACAATCCAATGAAGAGAAGCCGAGCATCGCGGGGTATAGTACCTAGTTCTTCATTCAACCAGAATTGTGGTTTAGTAGTTCGTATTATAGCCATTTGAGCCACCTGCCTTGTGCGCAATGGCAGATTTACGGATTGCTCGGCAAGTGGGACAACGTTTAGGTGGCAAAAGTCCCTTACTGGCGCAGAAACGTTGCTCGTTAGCTTCCCATACAAGATTCAGGTGGCAATCCTGGCAGACAATCTTTTTATCAATAAAAACAAATTCCATCTATCTGTACTCCATTTTCGTTAGTTTTTGGCGGCCGGTGGCTGCTGTTGATTGGATTGTCCGGCTAAAAACTTAGCCAACTCAATTTTTGATACGAGTATTTTTCTCCCTAGTTTAATTGAAGGTATCTTCCCTTCCTGGACTAATTCGTATACGGTATTCGGGTGCAGACCAATAGCCTCCGCCGTTTCCCTTATGCTATATGCCATCTTTTCAACTGCCATTTTTCACCCCTTTTGTTACCTAACTTGACATTGAATAACATTATGGTATAATGGGTGATGATAATATGCAATAGATTCAGCATAGAACTACACAGTGAATAAAAATGAATTTTAATAGTGATTATTATAGAATATTGGAGTTGCAGAAATGAACCGTAATAAAAGAGTGCGCGGTACGAAAGAAATAGTCGTAGATATACTTTTAGAACATCCCGACTGGAATGCTCGACAAGTTTATGACCGATATAAACTATTACTTGGTGATTCAAGAAAAGTAGTTACACTAAGCGCTATCCAAAAGCAGATAGAAAATATAAATCCGATATTAGAGACCGCTAAAAAAGAGGGATTGGACAACATATGGTCGATGAATACGCTTAAAGAACACCCGCTACCACCGGATGTAATTCCTATATTATTGAGAATAAAAAAGAACATTCCGGCATTACCCCTCACGATCCGTATTGCAATTTGGGTTTCAAGATTTTATACAACGATAGAACCCCAAAGTGCGGACAACGCCGCTAACCTATTCAGAATTGCATATTTATACGCCTTAAACGAGGCGAGATGCACCATTTTAGGCATAGAATTTAATACCGAACAAATAGATGATATAAACCCATCTGAGATATTGAAAAATTTACAAAAATACAGCGAATTCATACACCAAAAAAAGAAGGACGGTGAAGAGAATGGCTAAGGGTAAGATTGTTGAACGAATCAATAAAGACGGCTCCCATTCATGGGATGTAATTGTAGCTTATAAAGACAACATTACCGGGAAGTGGCATCACCGCTGGAAAACAACGGACGGTTCGCGTAAGGCCGATACATTGAAAACTGCAATGCTTCGTGAAGTTGACAAGGGTGACTACCTAAAGCCAAGCAAGGAAACCATTGCAAACTTCATGCAGTTTTGGATTGATGGTTATAGGCCTAACATCACAGCCCGAAGCTATGACCGCTATTCCGGCATAGTGAAAGGCCATATTATCCCCTCAATCGGTAAGATTCCCCTTGCTCAACTAACTCCCCAGCATATCCAAAAAATGTATACTGATAAACTGGCCGCCGGACTATCCCCCCGGTCAGTCCGATACATTCACGTAGTGCTTCACAGGGCATTACAGACAGCTATTAAGTGGCATAAACTCACTATTAATCCCGCTGATAATGTGGATATACCCAAAGCCCCACATACCGACATGCAGATATGGAATGAATCTGAAGTTATTCAGTTCTTAGAAACCGCCAGGTCAACACCATATCATTGTCTTTTTTATCTAGCAATATTCAGCGGCGCGCGGCGTGGTGAACTGCTTGCTCTGCGTTGGCAAGACGTTGACCTGACTACCGGTCAGCTATCAATCAGCCGGTCAGTCCAGCACGTCAATGGGGAATATGTTTTCAGCCAACCAAAGACAGAGAAAAGCAGACGTACTTTTGCTTTACCTAAAAGTGCTACACTGCTATTGAAGCAATTACGAGAAGCTACAGAACATTCCCGGTCCCGAATGGGTGAGAAAGTGACCGATACGGATCTGATATTCACGCATACTTATGATGGTGTCCCGTTACGTCCTAACACGGTGAGCCGGGCATGGGAACATATCGCAAAGAAGGCCGAGGTTAAGGTTATCCGATTCCATCATGCACGGCATACCCATGCAAGCCTCATGCTCCAGCAAGGCGTACCGTTAAAGGTTGTCAGCGAAAGACTAGGGCATAGCTCAATTAGTGTTACCGCAGACGTTTACGCCCATATAATACCTGGGATGCAGGAAAATGCGGCACAGCGCTTTGACGATGCTTTCACCACCAAGTATAATGAATTAGTCGTTTCAAGAAATAATTCGTTAGAATCTCGTTAGAAAGAGCTAATCCAATAAATGATACAACTTAACAAAACATTAAATACGAGCCTGTAATAATCATGGAGAGGTGACCGAGTGGCTGAAGGTGCCGCTCTCGAAAAGCGGTTTACGTTTATCGTAACGTGGGTTCGAATCCCACCCTCTC
>Ga0182027_10006132_pt1 | contig 18097 bp, 15 predicted proteins | sample 712E1DmetaG_FD_121300 | JGI IMG/M metagenome (GOLD analysis project Ga0182027, IMG submission 121300) | Permafrost microbial communities from Stordalen Mire, Sweden - 712E1D metaG (Illumina Assembly) | ecosystem: Environmental > Terrestrial > Soil > Wetlands > Permafrost | place: Sweden... | reverse complement strand
TCCTTTGTTCCTGCGACCTTAAAATCCATATCTCCCAGATGGTCTTCGTTACCAAGAATATCTGAAAGAATTGCAAATTGGTCACCTTCTTTAACCAGTCCCATAGCTATACCGGAAACTGCTTTTTTCAAGGGAACACCGCCATCCATTAATGCAAGTGAACCGGCACAAACAGTAGCCATAGAAGAGGAGCCATTAGATTCAAGAATTTCTGAAGTCACTCTTATGGTATAAGGGAAGTCAGTATCCTGAATCATTATTTTAAGAGCTCTTTCCGCAAGATTGCCATGTCCGATTTCCCTGCGTCCAACTCCTGTCATTCTGCCAACTTCTCCAACGCTGAACGGTGGAAAGTTATAATGAAGCATGAACTTTTTGCTGTATTCTTCAACCAGACCCTCAATATTCTGCTCATCATTCTTTGTTCCAAGAGTAATGGCAGTTAAACTCTGAGTCTCCCCTCTGGTGAATAATGCAGAGCCATGAGTACGGGGAAGAACTCCAAGTTCAACAGATATATTTCTAATCTGAGTTGTATTTCTTCCGTCAAGTCTTATTCCTTCTTCAAGAATACGTTTGCGCATAAGATCTTTTTCAATATCATGGATTATACTGCCAATTACATTTTCCTGATAAGGATATTTCTCGGAAAGTGCAGTCTTAACTGATTCAACAAGTTCTTTATTCTTCGCGCTTCTTTCTTCTTTTGCAAGAATTGAATGAACAACCTCTTTCAGTTTTTCATAAGCGAGCTCATTGACATCTTTTACGAGAGCTTCATCAATAATTTTTTCAGCAACCGCCCATTTAGGTTTGCCGGCTTCAGTTCTCAGATCTTCCTGAAGCTGAACAATTTTCTTTAATTCAATCTGTGCAAATTTAAGAGCATTAAGAAGATCATCCTCACTGATTTCACGTGATTCGCCTTCAACCATCATTATTGAATCAGCAGTACCTGCTACAATAAGTTCGATATCGCTTTCAGCAACTTGTTTAGTTGTGGGGTTGCAAATAAATTCCCCATTACTTCTACCTATTCTCACTTCACCAATTGGACCATCAAACGGAATGGAAGAAATATGCAATGCTGCGGAAGCCCCGACTGCGGCAAGAACGTCAGCATCATTTTCTCCGTCAAATGAAAGAACGAAGGCAATTACCTGCGTTTCGTTTTTAAAATTTTCCGGGAACAGAGGCCTGATTGGGCGGTCGATCAAACGCGAACTTAATATTTCTTTTTCTGAAGGTCTTCCTTCTCTTTTAATATATCCGCCTGGGAATTTACCTGCGGCTGATATTTTTTCCCTGTATTCTACCTGCAGCGGGAAAAAATCCTGATCTTCTTTTGCTTCTTCTGCTGCGACAGCAGTAACGAGCACCATAGTATCTCCATACCTTACCATTACAGAACCGTTAGCCTGTTTGGCAAACCTTCCGGTTTCTAATGATAATACCTTACCACCTATTTCAATTTCTTTTGTAACAATCATTTAAAATCCTTTTACTTTCTTATATTCAATTCTTTAATTATAGTTCTGTAACGCTCGATATCTTTCTTCATAAGATAATCAAGGAGTCTTCTTCTTTTTCCAACGAGCTGCATCAGACCGCGCCTTGAATGGTGGTCTTTTTTGTGAACGTTGAAATGATCGGTAAGATCATTTAACCTTTTGGTAATGAGGGCAATCTGAACTTCCGGCTTACCGGAATCTTTATCATTTACGCCAAATTTCTTGACTAATTCAAGTTTTTCTTCTTTGGTCATTTTTATTTTATCCTATATTTATTTATTCAATATAACCCCAGAACCTACCAGGGTTAATTATTTAACTTGCTTTTTTAAAAATCTCAAGCCCTTTTAATTTATCCTTATGCATTTGTTGGATAAGGGCTTCAGCAGAAGGAAATTTCTCTTCCCCTCTTATCCATTCAATAATTTTTACGGTAACTTTTTTATCATATATATCTTTATCAAAATCGTAAAGATAAACTTCGGGAACAATGCTGCCTGAGCTATAAAAAGTCGGACGTATACCAATACTTAAAAGTCCTTTATGAACTTCATCATCAAAAGAGAATTCAACAGCATAAATGCCAAATACCGGAAGAAGTTTATCTTCTCCGTCAACACCTATATTGGCAGTAGGGAAACCGAGCTTTCTGCCTCTTTGGTCTCCGGAAATTACTGTGCCGCTGAAAGAATAGCCTCTGCCGAGATAAGAATTCGCGGTTTTCATATCCCCGCAGCTCAAAGCTTTTCTTATTTTTGTACTATTTACCGGATCATTATTTAATTTGAATGCCTCAACAGTAGTAACATCAAATCCGAATTCAATTCCCATTTTTCTAAGGGTATTCACATCACCGCTTCTTCCCTTGCCGAAGTGGTGATCATGTCCAACTATGATTTCCCTTAGCCCTATCTTTTCAACAACAAAATCCTTAAAGAATGTTACCGAAGAGAGTTGAGAAAACTCCTTTGTAAAATTCACAATCAAAAGGTTTTCTACGCCATACTCTTCAAATAATTTAATCTTCTCTTCGTCAGTTGTTAAAAGTTTAATTCTGCCATTTTCACCAATTACATTTCTTGGATGCGGAGAAAAGGTAATTACAAAATTCCTGCAATTTAAAGAAACGGCTCTTTTTTTAAGTTTCTCAATTATCTTTTTATGTCCTAAATGAAGTCCGTCAAAAGTTCCTAACGTCAACACTGTATTTTCTGCCTTTAGTACCTCTGACAGGTCATTAAATATCCGCATTTTAAGAACTAAAGTTCCTTCTAAATTTCATAAATATACTCTTTTTTAGGCTCAATTTAAAATCGTATTCTTTAATCTTTCCTTAAATTCTTCAACAGTTAAGGCATTATCAACCGAAAAATCGCCAATTTCAGTCCTTCTTAATGAACTAAGAACGCCGCCACAGCCGAGAATTTCACCAAAATCATGTGCAATAACCCGAATATATGTACCTTTTGAACATTCCACTCTGAAATAAACTGTGGGTAGATCGATTTTAGTAATTTCAAAGGAGTGGACTGTCAATTCCCTTGGTTCTCTATCAACAGTTTTTCCTTTCCGGGCAAGCTTATAAAGGTTTTTGCCGTTCTGTTTAATAGCCGAATACATTGGCGGAACCTGCATAATTTTTCCGGTAAACTTTTCCTTTAGCTTATAAATCTCATCTTCTGTAATATGGTCAAAGGGTTTATTTGTCACACTTTCGGTTTCAAGATCCATAGAGGGGGTAGATTTACCAAGAGTAATAGTGCCCGTATATGTTTTGTGCAGGTCCTGGAATTCTGAGATAGATTTCGTTTTTTTACCCGTACAAAGTATAAGCAGGCCAGTAGCCAGAGGGTCCAGGGTACCAGCATGTCCGATTTTCAGACGTCCAATAGCATTCCGGACTTCATATACCACTTTAAAGGAAGACCATCCGAAAGGTTTGTCTACAAGAATTACCTCACCCAAGTGGAAATCCAGGCCGGAAAAATCAGTTTTCTCCTTGTTTATCATCATTTTCATGGATCTTCTTTATCAGACCTTCAATCTTTTCAACGTAATCAATAGTATCATCTATATAGAAATTAAGTTCCGGAACAAATTTTATGCGAATCCTGTGGGCCAGTTCAGACCTAATATATCCGGTCGAAGATTTCACCTTCTCAAGGACAACTGCTCTCTTTTCTTTTTCAAAAACAGACAAATAAATTTTTGCTGATTTAAGATCCGGGCTGACTTTAACATTAGTAATAGTCAGCAAACTTAATGCCGGATCCTGCATCTTATATAAAAATATCAGACTGATCTCTTCTTTGATCAGATGTTCAATTTTATCAACTCTATGTGACGGCATAATTAAACCCGGATCAATTATATTAGTTTTTTCTTGGTTTCAATTATCTTGAAAGCCTCGACAATATCGCCGGCTTTAATATCATTAAAGTTAGCAATATTTAATCCGCATTCGTAGCCGGCATCAACTTCGCGGACATCATCCTTAAATCTCTTCAGGGATGCAATTTCTCCTTCGTAAATTTCAATACCTTCTCTGATAATTCTAACCTTACTGCTTCTTGAAATTTTTCCATCCAGGACATAACAGCCAGCGATAGTGCCAACTTTAGGTACCTTGAAGACATCTCTAATTTCAACTGAAGCCACAACTTCTTCGGAGAGTACAGGCGAAAGAAGTCCTTCGAGAGCTGATTTTACTTCGCTGATAGCATTATAGATAACAGAATAAAGACGAATATCAACATTCTGATTTTCAGCGAGTTTCCTTGCATTTATATTTGGTCTTACATGGAAGCCAATAATAATAGCATTAGAAGCAGCAGCAAGCAGAACGTCACTTTCGGAAATACCTCCCACACCTTTATGAATTACCCTTATAATAACTTCCTCATTTGAGAGTTTCATAAGAGAATCAGATAGAGCTTCAACCGAACCATCCACATCACCTTTAACGATGAGCGGAAGTTCTTTCACGCCGCCGATACTAATTTGTTGGGCAATTTCATCAAGAGTAATATGGTGAACCTGTTTTTGTTCCTGTTCACGTTTGAGTTGTTGTCTTTTAAGAGAAATATCGCGTGCGTCTCTTTCGGATTCAACCACAACAAAGGTATCACCCGCCTGAGGTGAGCCTTCAAATCCTAACACCTGAACAGGTGTTGACGGCGGAGCATCAAAAACTTTATTTCCTCTTTCATCAAACATAGCGCGAACCTTACCGAAGAAAACTCCAGCAACGAAAGGATCGCCAACACGGAGAGTTCCTTTCTGCACAAGGATAGTACACTGGATACCTCTTCCTTTGTCGAGTTCTGATTCAATAACCACACCTCTGGCGAGCCTGTCAGCGTTAGCTTTCAGATCAAGAAGGTCGGCTTCAAGAAGAATAACTTCAAGGAGGTTATCTATATTCAGACCGGTTTTAGCGGATATTTCAACGCACTGATATTTACCGCCCCAATTTTCAACAAGGACATTTCTATCAGCGAGCTGCTGTTTAATTTTTTCAATATTAGCGCCCGGTTTGTCAATTTTATTTATTGCTATAACAATTGGAACCCTGGCAGCCTGAGCATGATTGATGGCTTCAATTGTCTGAGGCATTACCGCATCATCAGCGGCAACAATAAGAACCACGATATCGGTCAACTGAGCGCCTCTGGCTCTCATTGCGGTGAAGGCTTCATGTCCCGGTGTATCAAGGAAAGCAATTGTTTTCCCATTTCCAACGTCAACTTTGTAAGCTCCAATATGCTGCGTAATACCACCGGCTTCGCCGGCAACAACATTTGTTCTTCTTATATAATCGAGGAGAGATGTTTTTCCATGATCAACGTGTCCCATTATTGTGACAACCGGAGACCTTGGTTTTAAAGTTTCAATTTCGTCAACGGTGTCTTCGAGTACCTCGGAAGTATATTCCTTTTGGAATTCCACTTCAAAGCCAAATTCATCAGCAACCAGAGTAATAGTTTCAACATCGAGCCGCTGATTTATAGAAACCATTAAGCCCAGTTCAATACATTTAGAAATAACATCAGCAACCGGAACGTTCATCAGGTTTGCAAGTTCATTAACTGCAATAAATTCAGTTACACGTATTTTGGCATCTTCTATGTCTCTTAATTCCTGTTTCCTTTCTTCTTCTGCTTCGCGTTCTTTTCTTTTTCTTTTTCGAACATTTGCACGACCTGCAAGAACGGCAGTATCATCCATACTGAGGAGGGTTTTACGAATAGCTTCTTTTACTTCCTTTTCATCAATTTCAAACTTCTTAACTTTCTTTCTTTTTTTAGCTACTGGAACCTCATCTACTACCGGTTCATCAACTTTTTTCTTGTTCTTTGGTTTTTTCTTTTTCTTAATTGCAGAAGCCCCTGTTCCTGCGGAGGAAATTTGAGTAGAATCCTTATCACCTTTTATTCCGTTAGCAGCAACATTTGACTTATCAACGGCACGTGGTGCTGGTTTTGGTTCAGTCAAATCCATCTTGCCAATAACCGTAAGACCTTTCCTTTTGGCAATTTCGGCATCTTTGGGAGTTACAAAAACTTTCCCTTTGAGTTTTTCAACAACCGATTTATGTTGAAACGTAGTTTCTTCTTTTTCATCTTCGACCGGAGGGACATGTTCTAAATCAATCTCGGCAGTTTCGGGCAGTTCCTGTTCCTCTTCGGATTTAATAACCCCTGGTATTTCTTCCGGGGTTTCTTCGCTTTCAGCCACAACAGCAGTTTGTTCTTCAGAACCAATTTCCGAAACAGTCTCCATTTCTGCAGTAGATACTTCGGGTGAAGTTTCGACTTCAGATTGAACAGCAGCAGCTACTTCAGCCTCATCATGTTTGGATGCCGGTTTCTTTTCTTCTTCTTCTGCCGGTAATTTATCAACTCGTTTTTTATTAAACTCAGCAATTTTTTTATAATGCTTCTCTGCTTTTTCAATATCCTTCTTAAAATGATTATTAATATCAGTAATCATTTCATCCGTCAGGATAGATTGTATCGATTTTACCTGATGCCCCTTCTTCAGTAAAAACTCTACAAGTTGCTCAGCCGAGATATTTATTTCAGAAGCTAGCTTATAAACTCTTTGTTTTTTACTTTTCGTTTCTTCGGTCATAAATTAAACACCTATTTTAGCTACTCTTCCTCTTCGAACTGCGATTTAATTATTTCTATGATTTGTGCTATTTTTTCTTCATCAAGTCCTTCGATTTCTTTTAATTTTTCAGGACCTGCTGTAAGAACTTCAATCGCAGTATCATACCGGTGGTTTATGAGAAGTTCATAAATTTCATTACCGAGCTCTTCTTTAATATCGATAAGCTCAATATCTTCTTCATATTCCTCAAACGGTTTTTCCTCTCTTAAGATTTCAATTTCATAGCCAGTAAGCTTCATTGCAAGGCGAATATTAACGCCATTTCTTCCTACGATCAGAGAGACCTGATCGCTATCAGCGGTAACGATTGCTTTCTTTGCATGCGTATCGATATCGATCTTTTTCAGTTTAGCAGGAGCCAGGGCTTTCTGAATAAAAACCAGAGGATCTTCAGAATAATTTATTACATCAATATTTTCATTATTCAATTCTCTTACGATCGCGTGAATTCTAACGCCTTTCATACCAACGCAAGCACCAACCGCATCGATTCGTTTATCCTGTGATTCAACAGCGACCTTAGCTCTTTCACCCGGTTCACGGGCAATAGCCTTCAGTTCAATTATTCCATCATATATTTCGGGAATTTCAATTTCAAACAATCTTCTAAGAAACAGATTATCGGATCTGGATATAATAATAAGAGGACCGCTGTTTCCTTTCTTGACTTCCTTAACAATTCCTCTTATAGTTTCACCCTTTTTGTATCTTTCATACGGGATCTGCTCGTTGCGTGGAAGGAGGAGTTCATTCTTATTATGATTAACCAGAATATCATTTTTCCTGATCTGGTAAATATCGCCGACGACGATTTCGCCTAAAAGTTCATTGTATTCGTTATAGATGATATCTTTTTCAAGTTCGCGGATTTTCTGATTTAAGCTTTGTTTAGCAAGGGTTATGAGTCTTCTGCCAAGAGAAGGGAGTTCAATTTTTTCGACATAATCGTCCCCTACTTCAAGTTCATCATCATTTCCTTTGCGGTTAATTTCTTCAATACCAATCTGAGTGTTCGGGTCTGTAACCACATCCACAACAGATCTTTCAAGGAATATTTCAATATCCCCTCTATCCATGTTTACAACGACATCAAATTTAGCCTCTTCGCCGTATTTTTTTCTTACGAGCAGACCAAATATCTCTTCGAGAATGCCGCCGAGTACATCTTTATCAATTCCTTTATCTCTTACCATTTGGGCAAAGGATTCAACTATATCGAAATTCATTAAACGACCTCCGGTTTAGGAAAAACTAACAATTACTTTTGCTTTTTTTATGTTATTAAAATTTATACTTATTTCATTTTGGTTGAAAAGGAAAACGAGAGAGTCTCCTTCAACTCTAATTAACTTGCCTGAAAACTTTTTTGTTCCTCCGTCGGCAGAATAGCTTACATCAAATTTTCGGTTGACATGTTTGGGGAACTGCTTAAGAAACTTCAGCGGTTTGTCAGTACCGGGAGAGGAAACATCGAGCCGGTATTGAGAATCAATAATATTTTGTTCCTCAAACTTCCTGTTAATAATCCGGCTGATTCCGGCCAGGTCTTCTGCGGTAACATTTTTTTCGCTATCAATATATAGCTCGATAATCCTGTTATTAGGATTACCGCGGAGGACAAAATCGACTATGAAGAAATTATTCTCTTCAACTGTTTCATTTGCGATGCTATATATGTTTTGGTCAACAGAATTCATACAAACAAAAATCGCCCTTTATAGGGCGAACTTAGAGATTGTAAACTTAACATAAATTATTTGAATAAGCAAGAGAACCAGAGGAGCAAAAACCTTATAATTTATTGAAATTATTAACATCTGCGGCCTTTTTGTGACTTTTGATACGTGTTAAATTGACCCAAATTCCTATTTGAGGGTCATTTAATCGGTGAATTCATTTCTTTTAACTCTATCATTTGAATATTTTTACGGCTCAAATAGAAAAGAAAGATGATAATGAGGAAATATTCGGTAATAGTGTCTGATCTTGGAAATGTATTGATTCCATTTGACTACAATAATGCAATAACTAAGCTGGAAAAGATAGAGCCAGGTTTGGGGCACCATTTCTTTAATTATATTAAGACACATTATGACCTGCACCGAAAGTTTGAAAGAGGCGATGTTAGTCCGGAAGAATTTCTAAAGATTATTATGCCGGTACTGGGAAACAAGGTATCCGAGGAAGATTTTAAAAAGATTTATTCGGAGATATTCACAATTAATGATGGACTAGTTTTATTGTACACAGAGCTTAAAAAGAAATATACACTTATTCTGATGAGCAACACCAACCGGATACATCACGAGTATGGCTGGGGAAAATATGAATTTCTTAATTTATTTGACAAAATGATACTTTCATATGAGATAGGGGCGGCAAAACCGGAGCTGGAAATTTACAAAGCAGTAGAAGCCTATACCGAACGACCGCCCGCAGAGCATTTATTTATTGATGATATTGCTGAATATGCCAATGCAGCCAAAACACTGGGATGGGATGCAGTTCAGTTCATCAACAACGAACAGCTATCTAAAGAATTGTCGCTGCGAGGAATAATTAAATAACATTTGTGGTTTCAGGCAGAACGAAATTTTAACTAAAAAAGCACAGTTTTTTAGCACAAATTTTAATAGGTTTCTGATATTAATTGAAAATACTTCAAGGAATTCAGAATAAACAAAATGAAACACATGCTGAGTTTCAAATTGGACATTAACAATACAACAGGCAAATGATGAAAAACATTAATTTTTTGCTGCTGATAATCTTAACCACCATAATATCCGGTTTCAGACCCGGAGATAACGGAAAAACGAATATGAAATCAAACAACGAAGACAATTTCAAATATCAGACTGAACAATTCGCTGACCTGGGGATATTAAGATACCGGGTGCCGGGCTTTGAAAAACTGACATTAAAGCAAAAAGAACTTGTTTATTATTTATATGAAGCGGCATTGTCGGGCAGGGATATTTTTTATGACCAGAACTATAAGAACAACCTTTTTATCAGGAAGACGCTCGAAGCGATAGTAACTAGTTACAAGAGGGACAAACAGAGTGATGAATTCCAGAAATTCATGGTTTACACAAAGAGGGTTTGGTTTTCGAACGGTATTCATCATCATTATTCTTCAACAAAGATCCTACCTGAAATTTCGCAGGAATATTTTGCTGATCTGGTTAAAAATACAGACAAGAAACTTCTTCCGCTGAAAAAGGGAGAGACCCTGAAACAGTTCATAAAATTCATAACACCTTTGTTGTTTGATCCGAGTATTGATGGTAAAAGAACAAACCTGGAGCAAAATGTTGATCTTATAAAAACTTCAGCGGGTAATTTTTACCGTGATGTTACTCAGAAGGAAGTTGAGGAATACTATAATAAGAAGATTGACAAAAATGACCGTGAGCCAATCTCTTATGGATTAAATTCCCAGTTAGTGAAGAAAGATGGGGAAATAACTGAGCGGACATGGAAAGTCGGAGGGATGTACTCACCTGCAATTGAAAAGATAGTATACTGGCTTGACAAGGCCGCCGGTGTTGCGGAGAATGAACATCAGAAACAGACGCTTAATGCACTTGCGAAATTTTACAGGACGGGTGACCTTAAGGATTTTGATGAATATAATATTCTTTGGGTTAAGGATACGACATCGTTGATTGATGTTGTAAATGGATTCATTGAAGTTTATTCTGATCCGTTAGGGCACAGAGGCGCATTTGAATCGATTGTATCGTTCAAGGATATGGAAGCATCCAAAAGGATTGATGCAATAAGCAGTCAGGCTCAGTGGTTTGAAGATAATTCACCCATTATGCCGGAGCAGAAAAAGAAGAATGTAGTGGGCATTTCTGCAAAGGTAATAACAGTTGTTGTTGAGACGGGAGAATCTTCACCTTCCACACCAATCGGGATTAATCTTCCAAATGCCAACTGGATAAGAAAAGAGCATGGTTCCAAATCAGTGAATCTGGGAAACATTGTATATGCTTATGACCAGGCGACAGCAGAAAGTTCATTGAAAGAATTTTGTTACACGCAGGAAGAAATTGACAGAGTAAAGAAATATGGTTCACTCACAGATGATCTTCACACAGATATGCATGAGGTGATCGGGCATGGATCAGGGCAGATAAACAAAGGAGTCGAAACTCCTAAGATGTCCTTGAAAAATTATGCTTCTACAATTGAGGAAGCCCGTGCTGATCTGGTGGCGCTTTATTATTTGCCGGATCAGAAATTAGTTGATATTGGTGTAATTCCCAATATGGACGCATTCAAGGCAGAGTATGACAAATACATACGAAATGGTCTTTTCCTGCAGCTTCAAAGGATTAAGCCCGGAGACAATGTTGAAGAATCGCATATGCGGAACCGGCAGCTTATTGCCAAATGGGCTTATGAACATGGAAAGCAGGACAATGTTATAGAGAAGAAAATAAGAGATGGAAAGACCTATTTTGTAATTAATGATTACGGAAAACTCAGGACAATTTTCGGGCAGCTTTTGAGAGAGATTCAGAGGATTACTTCCGAGGGAGACTTTAATTCCGCAAAGGATATAGTTGAACAATATGGAGTTAAAGTTGATTCTGAACTGCATAAGGAAGTTTTGGAAAGATACTCAAAACTGAATATTGCCCCATATAAGGGATTTATTAATCCTGTTCTTAAGTCGTTAAAGAAGAACGGAAAGATAGTTGATGTAAATATTGAATATCCGGAAGATTTTACACAGCAGATGTTATATTATTCAAAGAAGTATTCTTATTTGCCGTTAATAAATTAATGTGGTTCTGTTTTTTTGAAGAGACTTACCAAAAGATATTTTATTACATTTAACAATATGAAAACTTTTATACTGGTGTTTATAGCTGCTTTACAAATCTCCGCACAGAATATCAGGCCGATCCGTGACGATATTGGTTTCTGCTGGCGCGCAAATGAAATGGATTCCCTTATCTCCTGGTTAGATAAAAATCCCGGCACTCATTCTGATTATTCGACTGATGGGCTTGTTGCAGCTATCTCGCCTCACGATGATTACCTTTATGCGGGAAAAGTTTATTCCCCGCTATATAAGCTTATAAAGACTAAAGAAGTTGTAATATTTGGAGTGACTCACGGAGCTGTCCGGAAAGAAATTAATGATCCACAGAATGTTATTATTCTCGACAACTATGATCAGTGGAAAGGAGCTTATGGAAACGTGAGCGTTTCTCCGCTGCGTGAGGAAATAAAAAAGGAACTCCCTCAGCAGTACCAGATGGTTAATGATAAAGCCCAGACACTTGAACATTCAATTGAAGCACTGATCCCGTTCATTCAGCATTATAATAAAGATATTAAAATCACCCCCATAATGGTAACTATGATGCCCATAGAAAGGATGGACTCACTTAGTTTAATACTTTCAGGGATCATCAGTAATTATATTAGAGAGAATAACCTTACAATCGGGAAAGATATATTCTTTCTAATCTCTAATGATGCCGATCATTACGGCGAAGATTTCAAAAACTCACCTTATGGACTTGATGAAAAGGCACACCAGAAAGCAACAGACACCGACCGCCTTTTCGCACACAATCATTTTGACGGTGAAATCACAAGAGATAAAATAGTCGGCGTTACTACAATTCTTTGGCCTGAAGCGAGCAAAAACAAAGTAGTACCAAACTGGTGCGGAAGATATCCTATAGTTCTCGGACTATTAACAATCATCAAAACAGTCAGAGCTGTAACCGGAAAATCACTTGAGGGGAATGTCTTAAATTACTCCGATTCCTGGACAAACGGAGTTATACCGCTTAAAGGGACTCATATGGGTATAACAGCCCCCTTTTCTTTGAAACATTGGGTTGGTTATCTCAGCGCAGGATTTTGGGTTAAGTAAAAATATTTCCGGCAGGATCTCATGATATTGTTAAACAGACTTTCTGATTTGTGAAACTATTTATTTTAACCCTTGTATTATATGTGTATATAAAATATTTGTTATATTCTCGTGATAGAAAAACTTTTACATTCGGAGATCGTAATATGAAAACTTATAGCTTCTTAATAATATTGTTCCTATCGGCACAAATTCAGTTTACGCAGGTAAAATCCGAGTCGAATGAAGTTTTCAATCTCCCTGAAGTCGGCGCATTAATTGTTCAATTTAAAAACACATTTAAGGTTCAGTTCGTTGCCCCTGAGAATGTCCGTCAGGATCAATACAAAAAAATCGATCTGCGTAAAGATGATATAATACTCCTCATAAACGGAAAGCATATAAATAAGTTTGATGAATTGAAAAGCGCTTATGATAAATTAAAAATTGGACAGGAATTCAAACTGGGGATCAAAAGGAACAAACAATCTCTTGCTGTTGACATAATGAAAGCTGACCCCAAAAGCCTTCCACAGAAGAAATCTTTTGTTTCTTTGGGGCAGCATTCAGAGAATAAATTTCTGCTTGCAGGAATCGGTCTCCTAATAATTAACGTGAATGAAAAGCCGATGATTAATAAAATGGCCAATAACGATCAGGTTAAACAAGCCGGTCTTAGCGAAGGGGACGTGTTGACAGAACTGAACGGAATACAAATCAAGTCATACAGTCAATTTAAAAATACCTGGGAATCACTAGGCAATGGGCGGGATGTTACAATACGGTTTAATAAGACAAAATCCGTCTCATTTAAAAAACAGAATAATGTCATTAACGCTAATTAAAGTCTGCTGCATTTCCTCTATTGATGAAGTTCGTCTTGCGGTCAAATATGGAACTGATGCACTTGGTTTCGTTTCTGCAATGCCCAGCGGTGTCGGTATAATAGAAGAATCATTAATTCAAGAGCTTGCTTCTGCAGTTCCTACCGGTGTTGATTCGTTTTTGCTAACAAGTCTTGTTGACGCTGATGAAATTATCCCGCAGATAATAAGATGCAGAACAAATACTGTGCAATTAGTCGACAGTGTTGAAACAAAAGTTTATGAAAGAATCCGCGCAGAGCTTCCAAACATTAAAATTGTTCAGGTAATTCATGTAACCGGAGAAAATTCTGTCAGGGAAGCTGAGTTTGTTTCCTCTTACGTTGATGCAATCCTACTTGATTCCGGAAATCCCAATCTCCAGATCAAAGAATTAGGCGGCACAGGCAGGACCCATGATTGGTCTATCAGTAAATTGATTTGCTCAACTGTCAACAAACCCGTTTTCCTTGCCGGTGGTTTGAATCCCGAGAATATTGAAGAAGCAATAATGGCGGTACACCCATACGGGGTTGATATTTGCACCGGTTTAAGAACCAATGGTCATCTTGACGAAATAAAACTCAGGTCATTCGTTAATAAAGTTCGTAATTGTTAATATAACTTTTTCACTAAGACTTTTTTTGGAGATATGAGTTTAGGAAAGCATAAATTTCTTTCCATGCCTTAGGGGTAGTTTCCTTATTAAATAAAGGCCCGTTATTCTCATTCATGAAAGCATGCCCGGAAGCGGGATACTCAAACACTTTAATTTTCTTTCCCATCTTTTGTACTGTCTGTTCGAATTTATCGACTACATCGGGGGGAATATGTTTATCCTCTTTTCCATAAATAGCCAAAAGCGGGGCCTTAATTTTCCCAATTGCATCCTGATCATCAGTCAGGGTTCCGTAACAAATTACGACAGCTTTCAGATCGGGAATATTTATAGCAGTTTGAAGAGCATAAGTACCGCCGAAGCACCAGCCGATGCTCCCTATTTTATTTGTATTTACTTCGGGGAGTGTTTTTAAATAATCATATGCGGCTATAAGATCTTTTACGCCCTGTTCCTTATTCATTGCGCCGCTTAATTTTTGGGCTTCCGCGGGATTGTTCGTAACCTTGCCCCGGTAGAGGTCGACACATAATGCCACATAACCCTTCTTAGCAAACATATCCGCATTTTCCTTCATCCAGTCTGTCAGCCCCCACCATTCATGAATTAATAAAATTGCAGGATGTTTACCGGCGCCGACAGGCATTGACAAATATCCGATTACCGAGTCATTACCGCTCATATATTTTACCTCCTTAGAATTCTGTGCATTTATACATGCCAGAAATGATGAAACTAAAAGAGCCAATATTATTTTCGATTTCATATCTCAACAGCCTTTCATTATTTTGTACAAGGGAAGATATCATTCTTTTTCATATATCAAAGTTGTCCAGATCATGTTTTAATTTAGTTCACCGTAGAATGAGGGATTAGCATTATGGGATAGAAAAGCATTGAAAATGGGCAAGGAAATATGGCCATTTTTTTTTATTTTTAGATTCATTTTAACTTGAAATCATTGAAAAGAAGGATTTTAGTAGTACGAACTGACCGCGTGGGTGATGTTGTTATGATTACGCCCATGATCAGGGAGCTAAGGAAGCAATATCCCGATGCATATATTGCTACATTAACTCAGCCGAATACGTCCAATATTTTGCAGAATAATCCTTATCTTGATGATATAATAATGGATGACCTCAAAAAAGAGAGTTTCTATAAAGTGGTAAATGAATTACGACGCAGAAAATTCACAGATGGTCTAATGGTGTTCCCCACCGCCAGAGCAGCTTATCAGATGCTGCTTGGAGGAATTAGGAATCGTGTTGGTGAGGGGCACAGACTTTATGAAGTTATCACAGGGATGCGAAGTGTAGACAGACATAATTATATACCGCTGAAGCATGAGGCGGGCTTTTGCATGGATGTGGCAAGGAAAATCGGGGTTAAGACCGATAATATTGATCTGGAAATTTATATCACCGATGAGGAAAGAAAAGAAGCATTTGAATTATTGAAAAGAGTTGGTGTTGAGCAGGAGGATTTCAAATTGATACTTCACACAGGAAACCTGGGGTCATCTCCGAACTGGAGTGAGAACAAATATCTTCAATTAATAAAGGAGATATTGCTATTGCAGATACCGGGAATTAAAATACTGCTTACCGCTGTGGAGATGTCGGAGAAATTTATTAAAAGCGCCCAAGCGCTGGACAATGAGAGAATAATTGATATATCAAAAAAGATAGGAGGACTTCGGGAATTTATAAAAATAATTTCAGTGGTTGATCTTTTTATATGCAACTCAACGGGTCCGCTTCATATTGCAGATGCGCTTAACAGGAAATGCATAGGAATAAACTGCCGTAGACCGATGAACAGTGTTCAGTACTGGGGGATAATAAACAAGAGGTCGATAAATATTGAAGTATCCGAGGAATACTGCAGTCAGAAGTGCAGTGATGATAATAAAATCTGTGCATTTGAGAACGGAATAAATATAGAACAGGTAATTAACGCAATTAAAACATTAATAAATTAGAATGGAATTGAAAGACTTAAATATACCCCGATGCAAGAAATTCACCGGGTACAAACCATGCTATTCATATAAAAACTGTTTAGAGAAAGGGTGCCAGGATGGCACATCCGAAAACCGAATGGGAGTAAAGATATTATTTATATCGCTTGAGGCATTGGGGGCTGTATTAGACAACACCGCAGTGCTTCCGGCAATTAAAAGGAAATTTCCGGAGAGTACAATTTACTGGCTGACGATGGAGAGTGCACAGAAAATACTTCACAACAATAAATTGATTGACCGTGTATTTGTATGGACAGACGAGCACAGGATGATACTGCGGAATATTGAATTTGACTATGTGATGAATTCTGACAAAGCAGATTATGCATGTGCTTTTACAAATGAGCTTAAAGCAAAGACGAAACTGGGATTTATTTTAAATGGGGACGGGAAGATAGTGCCAGCTAATGAAGGGGCTGTTTACCACTATATCCTCGGAATTGATGACCAACTTAAGTTCAGGGATAATAAGCGCCGCGGGCTTGAAATACTGCATGAAGCTTTTGACCTCGAATATAAAATGGATGAATATTCTTTTGAACTTGACGAAGAAGAAAAGAAATTTGTAGAATCGTACAAGAAAGAGATTAAATATAATCCAGCAAAAACATATGTTGGATTTAATACGGGATGTTCAACTTTGTTTCCGAACAAGAAGATGACGATTGCACAGCATGTGGCGCTGATTAATGAACTTGCGCAGGATGATAATAAAATGATTGTTCTTTTGGGGGGACGCGAAGACACAGAGAGGAATGCACAGATATTGGAGTCGGCAGATAAAAAGATAAGGCATAAAATAATTTCGACTCCAACGACATTAGGGCTTCGGCGGGGTGCGTGTTTCATGGAGATAAGCGACATTGTAATATCGGGGGATAGTTTTGGAATGCACATGGCAATTGCATTGAGGAAATATGTTATCGCGTGGTTCGGATTATCGTGTGCGGCTGAGATAGAGCTTTACAACAGAGGTGAAAAACTTATACCGGATGGTCTTGAATGTTCACCCTGCTGGAAGAAAGTTTGTCCATATAATCTTGAATGCATTAGTATGATAGATCTTGCCCGTATAACAGAATTAGTAAGGAACTTTTCGGAGAATAGAAACAAAAGAATTTCAGTTAAATAATTAAAACTTACAGAGATTAAAATGAACATAAAAATTCCAATCTACCAGCCATCCCTTGACGGGAACGAAAAAAAATATGTAAACGATTGTCTTGACACGACGTGGATTTCGTCGCGCGGGAAATACATTAATATGTTTGAAGAGAAGTTCAGCGAGTATATAGGGATCAAACATTCGACTGCGGTAAGTAACGGAACCGTGGCGCTTCATCTTGCACTAGTTACTCTCGGCATTGGCGAGGGGGACGAGGTGATAGTTCCTTCATTTACGTACATAGCATCAGTGAGTACGATTGTGTTTGCGGGAGCGAAACCGGTATTTGTAGATTCGCTTATGGATTCATGGCAGATGGACCCGGAAGATGTTAGGAGAAAAATTACTCCAAGCACAAAAGCAATAATGGCGGTTCATATTTACGGACATCCATGCGAGATGAGTGAATTGAAAAAGATAGCAAATGAGAACGGACTATTTTTAATTGAGGACTGTGCAGAGGCGTTTGGTTCTTTATATGAAAAGCAGCATTGCGGAACATTCGGCGACATTGCAACTTTCAGTTTCTACGGAAACAAGACCATTACAACCGGCGAGGGAGGAATGGTGGTTACAAATGACGAAACTTTGTACGACAGGGCATATCATTTAAAGATGCACGGGCTGGCAAAGTACCGCCAATACTGGCATGATGTGCTGGGGTTTAATTACAGAATGACAAATATTTGTGCTGCGATAGGACTTGCGCAACTTGAGCATGCTGATGAAAAGATTGCGAAGAAAAGAAAATTGAAGGAATGGTATGACAAGGCGCTTGCAGGGCTGCCGGTTAAACCGCATGGGGAGTTAAAGAATGTTTTTCATTCATACTGGATGTATTCAATTCTTGT
>Ga0182027_10006131_pt1 | contig 18099 bp, 13 predicted proteins | sample 712E1DmetaG_FD_121300 | JGI IMG/M metagenome (GOLD analysis project Ga0182027, IMG submission 121300) | Permafrost microbial communities from Stordalen Mire, Sweden - 712E1D metaG (Illumina Assembly) | ecosystem: Environmental > Terrestrial > Soil > Wetlands > Permafrost | place: Sweden... | reverse complement strand
TGCTGTTTGCGGAATGTGCAAGGAGCGCATTGAAAAAAATATTGCTTTTGAAAAAGGAGTTACTGATGTAGTGTTGGACAACGATACTAAGATTGTTACTGTGACATATAAAACAGCCAAAACTAGTCCTGAAAAAATCAAACAGGCTCTCTCAAAATTAGGTTATGATGCAGATGACGTGCCTGCAGACAAAGCAGCCTATGATAAACTTCCTCCCTGTTGCAAAAAAGATGCAACACCACATTGATTCTTTATTTTCGTACAAGTTTATATTTTACACCAAACTGTATATCTGGATTGTCTAAATATTTGATATCAGCTCCAAAATATAACGAAACATTTTTATTAATTGAATATAAAATAAATAATTCCGGATAAAATAAATCAGGTCCGCGAAAAAATTGGGATTTTAAATATTTTCTGTTTTCAGAAAGATCAATGTACTTTGACCAAACGTAACCATTATTGAAAACAGAAAATTTAAAACCTCCAACAATCTGAAACTTCCAGGATATATTGTAACATACCAACAATGGCCATTCAATATTAATATAACATGTTTTATGCTTCAAAGGGTATTTTGAATCTTGGGGTGCATATTTTAAAATAGAATCATAGTCCGTTTCAAAAATGAGTTTTCTGTTGTAGAATAATAATCCACTTTGCACAGAAATATTATTATATATTTTTCTTTCAACATTAACCCCAAAATGAACTGCTGGTTCAGACTTATAATATCCACCGGCAGGATGATAACCATTGACAAAGGAAGGATCTGGTTTAATATAATTATTCCCTAAGTAAAAGCTACAATTAATCCCTAAATTGAGATTTACATTAAATTTGCTAGTATCTATAGCAATTTGGTTACCTGCAACTAGGCTAATGCTTAAAGAAATAACATAGAAAACGAATAGAAATATTTTCTTATTCATTTTAATAAATTGTCCATTTAGTTTACCAACTCGGGCTTGTAATCAAAGACAACTCCCTTTGCTTTAACAAACAAATATAATAATTCCTTATAACTTTCATTTATGAACTCGGTCGGGGTAAACGGAAAAAATCATCAATTATTTTATATATTTGCTGAGGATATCGCAAATTGCGACAACCTTTTTATATGACTAATATTATTGTAGTTGAAAAAATCGATAGGGCTATCCTTCTTATACGAGGACAGAAAGTAATGTTAGATGTTGACTTAGCTGTAATTTATGGCGTGGAAACACGAAGATTAAATGAGCAAGTAAAACGTAACATTGATAGGTTTCCTGCTGATTTTATGTTTCAACTTACAGATAAAGAGAAAAATGATGTTATCGCAAATTGCGACCACCTTGTAAAAATAAAATTTTCAAGAACAAATCCTTATGCATTCACAGAGCACGGAGCAATTATGCTTGCCAGCGTGTTAAATACTCAAACTGCAATATTTACCAGTGTCCTTATTGTTAGGGCTTTTGTTAGATTGAGAGAAATTTTCGCAACCCATAAAGAATTAGCAAAAAAACTATCTGAACTCGAATCTAAATATGACGAGCAATTTAAAGTTGTTTTTCAAGCTCTTCGAGAATTAATGCAGCCAGAAGTTCTAGGTAGTGAAAGGCATCGAATAGGATATAAAACAAATCCTAATAAAGATAAATAATCATGGCTGTTAACTTGCCAATCATTAAATAGCCTCCTGTAAAAAAATCGCGAACAATTCTATTCAAAACACTATTCCAACACCAGCTTTCTCAACTCAGTAATATTGTTTTTTATTTTCAGTGTGCAGAAATAAATTCCTTTTCTCCAGCCTGAAGTATTCACATTGAGTTGTCCCTTTTGGTCAGCTACAGGCAGAGAAATCATAGTCCGGCCAAGTATATCATATACTTCAAAAACCGCATTGTTTGTGGCATTCGTTAAAGAATAATTAATACCGAAATTGTCTGAAGCAGGATTTGGTTGTGGTTCTGAAAAAGAATTATGATCTGCGTTTTCATGAATACCGATAGGACCCGGAATAACTTTAATCACCTGCAGGTCGTCGAAATAAAATCCGTCATAATTTAAACCTCCATCACTGACAATAGTAAATTGTATTTTAATATTATGTCCCACAAAATCCGTGAGGTCCATTACTTCCTGCACCCAGGAGCTTTGAGTTCCGTCAAATAAAGGTTCACCGCTGATCTGATAGCTCGATCCCGCATGAGTATATTTTCCGCAAAGCGGTGTCCAGGTGGTGCCTCCATCGATAGAAGCTTTTGCCTGTACGTAATCATAACCGGCTTCAATATCCCACTTTGCCCAGAAAGAAAGAGTTGCATAGGATGCATCCGTCAGATCAAGAGTATTGGTAGTAGTAATAGACTTATTAATATTGTTTCCATAGTTTCCGCTTGGGGAATCAGTAATTGAACCGGGTGAAGAATAATATTGCGAAGTAGTGGTGTTCCAAGTGGCAGTGGCTGTCCAGTTGGTCATATTGTTGCAGTGATCGTCCAGCACAATAACTCCGGTACCGAAAATTTTACTGATAGTATCTGAAACATCATACAAGCCATTATTCACGGTAAGTAAATAACGAATTTCCTCTCCGTCTACAATACCGGGATCAAGCGTGAAAGAAATAGAATCACTGATGGTTTGCAACATGCCCATAGTGCTATAAACCTTCGGACTTCCTACGCCGGTGAGCGTTGCAGAAAGCGGTTGCAGAGAAACCGTGTACACAGCTGGACTGTCAAGACCGAGACGTTGTATGTTATATTTAAAATATCCACTGGTCTGACTAATCAGATTAGGTGATTTATCAGTTACCGTGGCGTATTTCCCTACGAGGCGGGCGGCCATAAGATTAAAAGGAACATAAGATTTTGCAATGGGAATAATCCTTGCTGCGATAGGCCAGAAGCCATCCGATGATTCACCGGCTTCGGGAGAGATGTCAAGAATCTTATCTTTGGTAAGGTCACCGTATTCCCAGTCTCCCACATCACCATTGCTTGTATAGCCAACTGTCTGGCTTGCATTGCCGCAAACAAAAGGAATATCGCCGGAAAGCAAATGCGTGTATGCAATAAATGTGTTGTTGTCTGGGGTGATTGCATTAATATAATTCCAGGAATAAATTAAATCGTTTCCATAGCAATGAAAATTAATGGCCAGATCAAAATTATATAAACTTGAAAATGCCATAATGTTTTGCGTTTCGGCTTCAGAACCCTGAGAAGCACCTCTGTAAGTATCATCAGTTCCGTTTGGAGATGAACCTGTATTATCCCATCCCCATTCATAAGTAAAATTTCTGTTGAGATCAACACCATAAGTTCCATCACCATTGTTTCTCCTGTTCTTGCGCCACATGCCGCCACCACTTGGATTGGTAGTTTCATTGTAATGATATCCATCAGGATTCACACAGGGAACAAAATACATTTCAGTATTATTAACCAGCAGTTGGATATCAGTATTTGTTGCATAATTTTCCAGCAACCACATCATGAAAAATATTTGCTGCTGCATTCCCATCGGTTCACGTGCATGTGTGAGCGCATTAAAAAAAACACGCGGTTTTGTTTGTGTAATATTGGGATTATTGGAAATGCGAACCCAGTATATAGGACGGCCTTCAATAGTATTGGTTGCGCTGATGGCTTGCTTCGCAGAAATGAGTGTTGGATAATGAGCAGCCAGAGTATCGAGCTTTGCAAGAACTTGCGTATAGGTATAAAATCCTCCCATGGAACCTGTAGTGTAAAGCGCCGGAGTATTAACAACCATTGTACTTCCTCCACATCCGGAACGAACAGGCATTTTTTCATCATTGGCTTGCAAATTCCGCTGCTGATAATAATTTGCCACATCATCAATCTGAATTTCACAAGTGAAGCCATTGTTGCGCAGTTTTTGAATTTGCTCTGCTGATAAATCACACGTAAAATACACGCCTTTTTTTATTTCACCTTCAATAGGAATACCCAAAGAAGAAATTTTCTGAAAGCCAGCTTCATCAGCATACACTTTTACACGTGAATATTTTTGTTGTTGCGCAATGCTTAAAGTGCTTATCAGAAACATTGAAAATAAAAGAATAAGAAATCTTTTCATGATACTAATTTTAAATTGTTGAGCAAATTAATAAACGATAACTTTTTTGATCACAGAAATATTTTTTTCTGTTTTCAGATAATAATAATATACACCTTTTCTCCAGGAATCAGTATTTACAGTTATTCTGTTCTGTTGCGGATGCAATTGTTTGTTGAGAATTTGTTGACCGTTTGTATTATAAATACAAAACAGTGCATCACCTGAATTAGCAGGACAATTGATATATACAGAAAAACTTTCTGAAGCAGGATTAGGCATAGGATCGGAAACAAAGATGTTGCCTGTTCCATCATTATGATTAATTGCATTCGCTGAGTCAGGCATCACCAGTATTTTTACATCATCAAAATAAAAACCATCGTAATCACCTCCATTATCTGTCACAATAGTAAATCGCAGTTTCACATTTTGTCCAAGATAATCTTCAAGATTCACTTCTTCTTTCACCCATTTACGCTGCCAGCTGTCATAAAGAGGTTCTCCATAAGCCTGATTAGCTCCTCCCGGATGTGTATAATTTCCGCAGAGTGGAGTCCACGTGGAACCACCATTAACAGATGCTTTCAACTGTACATAATCATAAGCAGATTCCACATGCCACCTGGCATAAAAAGAAAGAACGGCTGCAATAGAATGCGTCAGGTCAATGGAAGAATTTAAGGTGATGGAAGAATTTTCATTATCGGAATAATTTGCATACGGTGAATCTGTGATGCAATCCGTGGCGGAATAATAATCTTCATTGGTAGTTCCCCAACCGGAGGAAGACCAGTTTGTCATCGTATTACAATTATCATTTAAGATCAGTACAGACGGTCCGTAAATTTTTGTAATCGTATCATAGTTGGAATAAAATCCATTATTCACTTCTAATACATATTTTATTTTTTGTCCGCAGATTATTGAAGGGTTCAACACATAAGAGATTGAATCGTTCCTGTTTTCCAGAAGGTTCATCGCGGTAAAAACTTTCGGACTTCCGACAGAAGTAATATTACTGATGGGAATTATGGAAACAGTAAATGTTGCAGGACTGTCAAGACCCAGCCTTTGTATTCCGAACTTCAGATAACCCGACTGCTGGGAAATAAAAGTGGGCGATTCATCAGTTGTCACTGCATATTTTCCCACAAGTTTTGTAGCCATGAAATCCTGGTATATGGTCAGGTTACATAAAGGAAGTATTCGGGAAGGAAGAGGCCAGAATCCATCTCCACCTTCTCCCACTTCAGGAGTAAAAGCATATATTTTATTTTTAGTGACCTGTTCGCCATACATCCAGTCGTCGGCATCTCCATTGGTAATATATCCAAGGGTCTGGTCGCAGGTACCATTTATGAAAAGGTCTTCTTTTGTCAGCATATTTCCGTATTTTTCAAACACCAGTGAATCCGGGGTAAGAAAAGATCCGATATATCCCCAGGGATAAATCATATCATTCCCATAGGCATGATAATTCATGGTGAGTTTTATGTCATGGGCAGTACAAAAATCACGGATATTTTGAGTTTCGTTTTCTGAAAAAGCGGATGCGCCGCGATAAGTTTCATCGCTGGGATTAGGTGAAGAGCCGGTGTTATCATAACCCCAGTTATATCCGTAGTTTCTGTTGATGTCAATTCCCTGTCCGTTCCTGTTTTTCCGCCACATGCCACCACCACCGGGATCTGTAACTTCGTTGTGATGATATCCGTCAGGATTCACGCAGGGAATAAAAAACATTTCGGTATTATCTACCAGAGCGTGTACTTCGCTATTAGTGTTATAATTTTCCAGAAGATAATACATATAAAAAATCAACTGCTGCATGCCCTGCGGTTCACGTGCATGATGGAGTGCAGTAAACAATACTTTAGGTTCGGCTTCGCTTATATTGGGATTGTCGGAAATTTTTACCCACCAGATGGGCCTTCCCTCCAAAGTATTGGTAGCAGTACAAGCCTGCTTAACCGTAATTAATGTAGGAAATAATGTAGCCATATTATCCAACTCTGCAAGAATTTCACTGTAAGTATAAAAACCACCCATCGAGCCCTGTGACCAGTTTACAGGTGTTTGATATGTGGTGACGCCTTTATTGCAAGAGAGCGATTTTGGTAATTTTTCAATGCTTTGGGCGGTACGGTTTTTATAATATGATTTCACATCATCAATAAGTATTTCACATTTGAACTGATTATCTCGAAGAAGTTTTATCTCTTCATCTGAAAAATCTGAAATAAGAAATACTCCTTTTTTTATTTCTCCTTCGACAGGGATGCCAAGGGATGCGATTTTTACGATGCCGGCTTCATCAGCATATACTTTTACACGGGAATAATTTTGTGCAAGGATCGAATTTACTGAGAAGAACAGAGTTGTTACGAAAAGTAAGAAAGTCAATTTTTTCATGAGAGGGGAGTTTTAAAATACTAAATTACAAAGTATTTCAATATCCCACACAAAGAATAGACAAATGTTAAAACAGAAATTTCAAATAAAAATTATTCCGATGTTTTTTCAATCACAGGTTTTTCTTCTTTTTTGAAAAATCGTTTCTGAAAAAGAATCAGCAGGCAGACGCCAATGGTAATGGAAGAATCGGAAATATTAAATACCGGACTGAAGAATTCAAATTTTTCACCGCCCCAGAAAGGAAACCATGATGGATAATGGGTTTCGATAATAGGGAAATACAGCATATCTACCACTTTACCGTGAAGTAAGCTCCCATATCCGCCAGCATCCGGCATAAATGATGCTATTTGATAAAGGCTGTCATTAAAGAAAATTCCATAAAAAACACAATCTATAATATTGCCAAATGCTCCGGCAAATATCAATGCCATGCTAATGATTAAACCTTTATGAGCATTCTTCTTTACTAAGGTCCATAAGTACCAGCCAATAGCGCCGGCAGCCAAAATGCGAAATATCGTAAGTAATAATTTTCCAGTGTTCTCTCCAAATTGCATACCGAATGCCATTCCATTGTTTTCGGTAAAATGAAGGATAAACCAGTTACCGAACACATGAATTTCTTCCCCAAGCATCAAATGTGTTTTGATCCAGAATTTTACGATCTGATCAATAAGTAGTACAAGAAAAATTACCAGTAACGGCCACTTTAAACCTCTCAACATCATCAGCTGAATTGAAAATTTTATTTTTTTGGTGCTTGCTGGAGTTTGGCTTCCATGCTGAGTGTAGCATGAGGAACTATTTTCAGGCGTTCTTTGGAGATCAATTTACCGGTGACCCTGCAGATACCGTAAGTTTTGTTTTCAATGCGGAACAATGCTGCTTCCAGATCACGGATGAATTTTTCCTGACGTGCAGCCAACTGACTATTCTCCTCTTTAGAAAGCACTGTGGAACCTTCCTCAAGAACTTTAAATGTGGGAGATGTGTCATTGGTATCCGAATCGTTTTTGGTGGTATACGCTTCTTTCAGTAATTCCAAGTCACGCCGGGCTTCTTCAAGTTTTTTTAAAATAATGTCTTTGAATTCCTTTAATTCTTTATCGGAATATTTTGTTTTTTCTTCAGTTTCTTTTTTCATTTTGTTCTTTTTTCTATGAATAAATTAAGCCCTCTTTTTTAATTTAATTTGTCAATAATAATAAAAGTTTTAACATCCTCATTTATTTCAATCAATAATTTATTAACATCGTTGATTTTATCAACCATTTCAAACGAAGAGGCTAAGGTTTCAGAGCAAATATACGAAAAATTATTTAAAACCGCCAAATTGACCTCATCGTGTTTTTCTAGTATTACTTTTATTTTGTCTGTCACATCAAAATTCTTGTCTTTGCGGATGTTTTGAATGCGGTTGATCAATTCGCGTGCAATACCTTCTTCTTTTAATTTTTCCGTGATGGTTATGTCAAGTGCGACGGTCAGATTACCCATGTTTGCTACCTGCCAGCCCGGAATATCTTCAGAGATAATTTCCACATCCGAAATTAAAAGCTCTACGGTTTCGCCTTCAATAGTAAGAATATATTTTTCTTCGGTTTCAATTTTGCTGATATCGTCCTGTGTAAATTCTCCAACCTTTGCAGCAATTTGCTTCATCAGCTTACCGAACTTCGGACCCAGTGTTTTAAAATTAGGTTTGATCTTTTTTACCAACTTTCCTTCGGCCTCGGTCAGATAATCAATTTCTTTAACGTTCACTTCTGACAGGATCAAATTTTCAACAGCTTTCACTTGTGCCTCGAAATGCTTATCCGGTATGGGAATCATAATCATATTCAGCGGTTGGCGAACACGAATATTTACTTTTTTCCTGAGCGATAAAACCATGGAAGAAAATTTCTGTGCAAGCTCCATGCGCTCTTCAAGAGGTTTGTCAATTAATTTTTCATCAGTCACAGGAAAATCTGAAAGATGAACCGATTCAACTTTTTGTTTTTGCGTGACATTATTCAAATCGGTAAATAACCGTTCCATGAAAAACGGAGCAATCGGAGAAGCAAGCTGTGCTATGGTTTCAAGACATTTATAAAGTGTCTGATAAGCGGAAATTTTATCTTTTGTATATTCACCTTTCCAGAATCGACGACGGCAAAGACGCACATACCAGTTGCTCAGGTGTTCGTCAAGAAATTCCTGAATAGCCCTGCCTGCCCTCGTTGGCTCATAATCAGCAAAACTTTCATCCACGTTTTTTATTAATGAATTCAATTCAGAAATAATCCATCGGTCAATTTCCGGACGTTGGTTCACAGGGATCTCATCTTCTACATAGCAGAATCCATCAATGTTTGCGTAGAGAACAAAAAATGCATAGGTATTATATAGTGTTCCGAAAAACTTACGCTGCACTTCGGCAATTCCTTCGAGATCAAATTTCAAATTGTCCCATGGCTGTGCATTCGTTATCATATACCAGCGTGTAGCATCAGGGCCGTATTTTTCAATAGTTTCAAATGGATCAACACCATTGCCCAAACGTTTTGACATTTTATTGCCGTTCTTATCCAGCACCAATCCGTTGGAAACACAAGTTTTGTAGGATACAGAATCAAAAACCATCACGGCTATTGCATGCATGGTGAAAAACCAGCCACGTGTCTGATCCACACCTTCAGCAATAAAATCAGCAGGGAAATATTCGTTTAAATTTTCTTTATTCTCGAAAGGATAATGGAACTGCGCATAAGGCATGGAGCCTGAATCAAACCACACATCGATCAGATCAAGTTCGCGGAACATTTTCTTTCCGCTCTTTGAAACCAGCACAATCTCATCCACATATGGACGATGAATATCAAATTTTAAATAGTTCTCTATTGAATTGTCTTTGGGAACAAATGATTCCAGCGGACTTGTTTTCATGAATCCAGCCTTCATCGATTTTTCAATTTCTTTTTTCAGATCTTCCACAGAACCAATACAGATCTGTTCCTCGCGGTCTTCGCTTGTCCAGATGGGCAAAGGAACGCCCCAGTATCTCGAACGTGAAAGATTCCAGTCCACCAGATTTTCGAGCCAGTTGCCGAAACGCCCGCTACCGGTGGATTCTGGCTTCCAGTTGATGGTTTTATTAAGCTCTATCATCCGGTCTTTGTAAGCGGTAGTTTTAATAAACCACGAATCGAGCGGATAATAAAGGATGGGCTTATCAGTGCGCCAGCAGTGCGGATAGGAGTGTTCGTATTTTTCTGTTTTGAAACATTTGTTTTCTTTTTTCAGTTTCACGACAATGTCAATATCAACACTGTTATCCGTCTTGGCATTGAAGTTGGTATCATATTCTGTCTTAACAAAGCGTCCTGCAAATTCACCCATCGTGTCAATAAATTTTCCCTGCCTGTCAACCATGGTAAGCGAACCGATGCCATTTTGTTTTCCCGTGCGGAAGTCGTCAGCCCCAAAACTCGGAGCAATATGCACAATACCTGTTCCGTCTTCCGTAGTTACAAAATCACCGAGCACCACGCGGAAAGCATCTCCATCCGTAGGTTGAGCGTATGGAAGCAATTGTTCGTAACGGATACCTTCAAGATCGCTGCCTTTGAATTCTGAAATTACCTGAAAAGGAATAGCTTTCTGTCCTGCCTGATATTCCTCTAGTTTCAGCTCTTCATTTTTTTCAGGGAAATAATTTCTGAAAAGATCTTTCGCCAGAATAACCGTTATCGGAAGATTTGTATAAGCATTAAAAGTTTTTACCACCACATAATTAATATTCTTTCCCACAGCTAGTGCGGTGTTGGAAGGTAATGTCCATGGAGTGGTGGTCCATGCGATGAAGGAAAGATCACCATGAATATCTTTAAAAAGAAATTCAGACTTAGCGTTTTTTATTACTTTGAATTGCGCCACAGCCGTAGTATCTTTGACATCTTTATAACAACCAGGCAGATTCAATTCATGCGAACTCAAACCCGTGCCTGCTGCAGGAGAATAAGGTTGAATAGAATACCCTTTATAGAGCAACCCTTTATTATAAAGTTGCTGAAGCAGATACCATACGCTCTCTACATATTTATTATCGAAAGTGATATAAGGATCATCCAGATCAACCCAATAGCCCATCATTCTGGTAATCTCATCCCACTTGTCTTTATATTTCATCACCTCTTTGCGGCAGGCATCATTATAATCTTTAACAGAAATACTTTTACCGATATCTTCTTTGGTGATACCTAATGTTTTTTCAACAGCGATCTCAATGGGCAAACCATGGGTATCCCAGCCAGCCTTACGTTTTACCTGAAAACCTTTCAGTGTTTTGTAGCGGCAGAAAATATCCTTGATAGCACGGGCCATCACATGATGAATGCCGGGCAGGCCATTGGCTGAAGGTGGTCCTTCGTAGAATACATAAGGCTTTTGACCCTGTCGTGTGCTCACACTCTTCTCGAAAATTCCGTTCTCTTCCCAGAATTTTCTTACATCCTTTCCTATCTTCGACAGTTCAAGCTGCTTGTATTCCTTATACCTGGTTTTCATCCTTCACTATATTTTTTCTGAAAGCGGGCAAATATATGAAAATTATTGCTTAGAGTTATTAGTTTTGAGTTGGGAGTTCGTAGAAAATTAAAATAGTCATTAATGATTATGTATTGCTTTTAAAAAGATTTTTCGTGCTTATTTAGAATTAATTTATCTTTGATTATTGAATTTACAATGAGATTAAAGAGATTATACATAATAGCCTTGATAATTGGCTATACGTCCATGCAGAATTATTTATTTGGACAGCATGACACAATATGTTTTTATAAAGGAGAAAAAAAACAAAAAATAATTAAAATACCACTCAATAAATTTGAAGTAAAGATTAAGCCAATAAAAGGAAAGAAAATAAAAGCCCTTATTGTAAATTACAGAGATTCTATAATAGAATTAAAAGAAAGAAATAATAGCAAGGAAGTCTCGACAATATGCAAATTAACTATACAAAGAGAATGGGATATTTATAAAAATAAAAAACTTTCAGTAGCGCAATTAGACAGTATGGGGAGAAGGAATGATAGTATAATTAATGCGCTTACTTACTCGATAGAAAAAAATGTAAAGCAAAGTAAAATTAATTAAAATTGATAACGAGAACAGGCCAGAGATGGTGAAGAAAGTTAAGACAATTAATAATATTGGCGAGACATTGACAATTGCAATGTTATTATCTCTTATCACATTGAATCAAGCAATAATTTGCAGTTTAATGGGAAGTGCTTTAATAATATGCGTACCAGCAATTATTATCGATACTAAGCGGATCAATTTAACAAGAGGTTGGAAAATAAAAAATTACCCTTAATTAGGATAAGAATAAGATATTATTGACATGTAGGCCTGTATTACAAATTCGGGTTAGTGGTAAGCTATGAAAAAATATATTTTCTTATTCCTTTTCAGTTTCTTGTTTTTCGCAGTTTCTCCATACTGATTTTCTATATCTTTGCCGCGCTATATTTATTTATTAATATTTTAAAATGAATTTTATGAAGCGATTAATTTTATTTTTTACGCTGGTAATTACAGCTTTTAATTTCAACACACAGGCACAAAATGTAATTGCTGTTGAGCATTCAGGTGTCTCCACATTTTATCAGAATCTTGACACAGCATTATTTCATGCTGTTAGCGGCGATATGGTTTATCTTCCCGGCACCTCTTATAACATTGGAACCCTAATACTCAATAAAGGTGTTCATATAGTTGGAGCTGGTTGTAATATCGATTCCAGTCTGGCCACAAACCCAACCGTTTTTCTGGGCACTTTGCGAATCATTAATGGTGCTAACAGCGGTTCGATAGAAGGTGTTTATTTTAACGGAGATATTTATTTCGGAACCACCCCCTTAGATCAAACAGTAAATACTTTTTCTGTAAAAAGATGTTACTTCAATAATATAAATCTTTCTTTTGATGGAGGCACCAGTACAGCATCTACCAATCTTGATCTGGATGAAGATATTATTAAAGGAAGTATATATGGTGGCAATGCTCAGAATGTAGAGGTCAGTAAATGTATCATCGAAAATTACGCAAACAATTTTAATGGCAACGTTGTTTTTTCAAATAATATCTTTCTTAGAATGCCCGGTTGCTGTGATTATATTTCATATTCTGTAAATACAACCACCTATCAGAATAATATTTTTCTGACGAATCACAATCTATTAGGTAGCGGTTCAGGGAACTCGTATATTCATAATTTGTTTGTTGGTCCGGACATCGTCCCTGGTGGTAATATTGATAATGGAAATATTATAAACGTTCTTCAGGATAGTATTTTTATTAATCAAGCAGGAAACACATACAACATTGCTCACAACTACCATTTACGTCCAACTTGTGCAGGAAAAAATGCCGGAACCGATGGAACAGATATAGGATTATATGGAACCACGAGTCCGAAAAAAGATGGTGAAATCCCCTACAATCCGCATATTCAGACAAAAGCAATTCCTTCAAGTACCGACTCACAGGGAAATTTGAATGTGAATATTAAAGTGAAAGCACAGAATAATTAAACCGTGCAAGCATGAGAAGAATTACAGTTTTTCTGTTTTGTATATTTATTTTTCCTGCAATTACTTTGTTCGCGCAGAACAAAATCAACAATTATGAATATTGGTTTGATAATAACTATGCAGGGAAAACGGATGTGAATATAACACCTGTTGATGAATTGGATATCAACGCTGCATTAGCTACTTCCGGCGTTAGCGTTGGTTTGCACATGGTTCACATCAGAGCCCGGGACAATAACAATCATTATTCCACCACACTCAGTCAGTTTTTTCAGAAACTTCCTTCATCGATTTCATCAACAAAACAAATTGTTGCGTATGAATATTGGTTTGATACTGATTATGCCAGTAAAGTGTATTCAACGGTTTCTCCGCAAAGCACAGTGCTATTGATAAGCAACCTTGATGCTTCTTCACTTCAGTCTGGTCTGCACGCCTTCCACATTCGTTTCAAAGATGATGGTGGCGGATGGAGCACTATTGAAAGTCAGTTTATTCAGAAGGTTTCGGGAGGAACTACGGTAGTCGGCAAAATCAAAGCATACGAATATTGGTTTGATAATGATTATGCAAATAAAAAAGATTCCACAGTGGCTCCACAGAGTGCTTTGCAATTGATAAGCGATCTTGATGCTACTGCGCTTCCTGCTGGTTTGCATGTCTTCCACATTCGTTTTAAAGATGATGGCGACACATGGAGCAGTGTGTTGAGTCAGTTTATTCAGAAAGTTTCAGGAGGCACCTTAACCGAAAATAAAATCAATGCATACGAATATTGGTTTGATGATAATTATTCCGGAAAAGTTTTTCAGACTGTCACGGCTCAAAGCGAGCTGCAGCTAATGGCTCCACTGAGTGCTCAGTCATTGTCAAACGGCCTGCATGTGTTTCATTTGCGTTTCAGGGATATTGGCAATTCATGGAGCGCCGCTGCCAGCAGCTTCTTTCAGAAGTTCGAACAAAATCCTGCCATTACTAATTTAATTACCGGATATCGTTACTGGTTTGATATGGCTGACAGTGTTATGTATAATACACAACTTACAACTCCTGTTGATCTTTATACTTTAAACAACCCTCTTGACTTATCCGGAATCCATAAAGGAAATCATATCATTCATTTCCAGTTTCTCGACACGCTAAAAAACTGGAGTTGTGTGACCAGCGATTCCATGTATAAATATCCTACTGTTCATGCTGATTTTACTCAGAACAATTCAATCTTGTGTGATTCGGGCCTTGTAGCTTTTACAAATAACAGTTTCGATGCCGATACTTTTAAATGGGTGTTTGATGATGGAACAACAAGCAATCTTGTGAACCCCACGCATTTTTTCAACACCTACGGAACGCATGCTGTGAAGCTCATTGCCATGGACACTACCGAAAGTGTAAAAGATTCTTTGACCCTCGATGTTTATGTAGCTCATTCTCCAGTGGTAAATATCGGAAGTGATACAACAGTGTGTCCGCCGGGAATAGCACTTAATGCATGGAATCCGAACTGCACTTATCTCTGGTCCAATTCATCCACGGATTCATTGATACATGCAAATTCTGCCGGTCAATATTATGTGATGGTGATAAATCAATACGGATGTTCTGCTTCCGATTCAATAAATATTTTATTTAATCCTGCACCTATAGTAAACATTGGAAACGATACCACCATTTGTACGGGAAGCAGTATAATATTAAATGCAGGTTCCGGATTTGCAAGCTACGACTGGAGCACAGGTGCCACCTCACAAACTATTACTGTTGATACATCCGGAGTTTATAGCGTTGAAGTTATTAATTCTTATGGTTGCAGCGCTATCGATTCCATTCATGTATTTCTTGATCCCTGCACAGGTACTAATAATCCTGCTGGAAATAATTTTGTGAATGTATATCCCAATCCTGCACATGACAGGCTGACTATTGAAGCCCCGCAGAATTCCGTCATCGAAATTTTTAATATCGCCGGACAGATCATTAAAAGTGTCGTCCAAAACGATGACAAAACAATTATTGATATTTCAGATTTTCTGGGCGGGATGTACTTTGTAAAACTTGTGGTGAGCGGCGTCGAACCAGCCAAAACAGGAAGCCGGATTGTGATGAAGAAGTTTATTAAACAATGAAACTCTTCTCCACTTTTCTTGTGCGATAAAATCTATTGATGCCTCTTCGGCTTTATTTCTTCGGGCTTCGAAATCTCTACAATTACTGGTATTCCGTCGAACCTTGCATTCTTAAAAGATTTTAAAAGTGGTTTCATATATACAGTTTCCACTTCGAAAAAAGAAAAACTTTTCATGATATCGATCTTGCCGATCACGATGTTCCGTGTATGTGTCTGATCGTTGATGAGTCCGATGAGTCGTTGAGGATTCAGTTTGTCTTTTAATCCGATGTTGATAAAAAAGCGTGTAAAGTTTTTATCAGTAGCTCGTCTTCTTTCACTACGTTCGCCTCTGTCTCCGCGATCTCCACGTTCACCTCTGTCACCGCGGTCACCACGTTCACCACGTTCACCTCTGTTATTTCTGTCACCTCTTTCGCTTCTGTTGTTTCTGTCACCTCTTTCACTGCGGCCGTTTCTTTCGCTGCGTTCACGGTCGCGATCCCTGTCTTTACTTCGTTCTCTGGATTCACCATTAAGATCGGGTGCGTTTTTGTAATAAGATAAAAAGCGAGTGAACTCAACAGAAATAAACCTTTTGATTAATTCTTCCGAACTGAGCCAGCTAAGTTTTTTATAAATATCAGGCAGGAGAGCGTCAATTTGCACATCGTCCACTGCAATCTTTTCCACTTTATTTACAAAGTGATGAAGTTGTTTTTCACAAATTTCTTTACCCCCCGGAACCATCTTTTGCTCAAAATCTTTTTTGGTCATTTTCGCCAGCGTATTCATTTTATATGTTTCTCTGGTGTGAATGATAGAGATGGAAATGCCGCTTTTCCCTGCACGGCCTGTACGTCCGCTGCGATGAATATAAATATCCAGATCGTCCGGTAAATTATAATTGATCACATGAGTAAGATCTGTTACATCCAGTCCGCGTGCAGCTACATCTGTAGCTACCAGTATTTGCAAATGTTTTGAACGGAAGCGGTTCATTACGCTGTCGCGCTGCGCCTGCGAAAGATCGCCATAGAGCGCATCGGCATTGTAACCATCGGCCATCATTTTTTCTGCAATTTCTTTTGTCTCCTGACGAGTACGGCAGAAAATGATTCCATAAATATCGGGATTAATATCTGCAATACGCTTAAGCGCCTTGTAGCGGTCCTTCACGTGTACCACATAATATTCATGCCTTACATTTTCAGCACCGGCATTACGTTTGCCCACTGAAATTTCAAGCGGATGATCCATATACACTTCAGCGATCTCACTTATTTCGCGTGGCATGGTAGCAGAGAAAAGTAGAGTTTGTTTTTCTGAAGGGGTTCCTTCAAGAATAGAATCAAGATCTTCCTTGAATCCCATATTCAGCATCTCATCGGCTTCATCCAGAATGAGCCAGCGGATTGCGGAAATTTTTAATGCATTACGTGTGATGAGATCGAGCACACGGCCCGGTGTTCCCACCACGATATGACAACCGTCTTTCAGCGCTCTGATCTGGTTGCTGATGCTGGAACCGCCATAAATAGCAACTACTTTAAAGCCTTTTACGTATTTCGATAATTTTTTCAAATCGCCTGTGATCTGCATACAAAGCTCTCGTGTGGGGCAAAGCACCAGTGTTTGAATTTTATGTGAATCCAGATGTGTCTGGTGGATCAGCGGTAAGCCGTATGCAGCCGTCTTGCCTGTGCCGGTCTGTGCCAGGCCTATCAGGTCTTGTTTTGAATTTAGCAATGCAGGAATTACTTTTTCCTGAATGGGTGTTGGTTGTTCAAATTCCAATTCTTCAATGGCCATCAGCAGTTCTTCACTGAGACCGGTTTCTTTAAAACTAAGCATATATGATTATTTTTTTGCCCGGGCAAAACTGTGTGCTGGTTTTCTGGCGGAACGTTATGTATAAATTAATTGAGATAAATATTTTCGGGAAGGTCGATAATCACCAGCCGATTATCTTCTGTTCTAAACCCGTATTAATAAGCGGCAAAGGTATAGCTAATTATTGGATAAATTGCTATGAACGAATTTTACTTCTTCGAAATGTTGCTGATAGTGGCTGGTATTCCTTCTCCGCATCCTGCAGGTGACGGTATCTTCAGCATGTTATAATCAAAATAAATTTCCATTCCATCCTTATCAAATTCACTCGGTAAAGATTGCGAGGGAATCAGCACAAGGCGGTCCTTTTCTTTTTCAATTATTATTATGGTATTACAGCCTGCAGATTTGTATTTATGTGAAACGGTTCCTAAGGTTTTATTCGAAACAGAACTAGCTGCAGGCTTTGTTTTGCAGGCAAATGCAAGCGTAAGGATCGAAATTGCAATAATTAAAAATAGCCTCATATGATATTTAATGTTTCCCGGTAAAAATAAAAAGAAGAATCATTTAGTAGCAAAATCAAAACGAAAGTAATATTTTATTTACAAATGATTTTTATAACTAAGACCATTATTTATTAATTTTGTTACAAATTTCAACCCATGAACAAACATATCTTCACTTTCATCACAGCATTTATTTTCTTCGCTGTTTCCACGGCGCAAAACATAAGCACTTCCAGCGAATTTCAGAGTAAGTATCACATGATAGATTCTTCCGAACTTTACCAGCCGAGAATTGCAGGCAAGTCATTTACAGTGACTCCTCCTCCGGTTGGAACCATCCGTGCTATTCCGGAATGGGATGTGGCGCAGGCTGTATTGATTTCTTATGATAATGGTTTTGGTATACCTTATTCTCTCATTGCAGAATTATCGCAGGATATAAATGTGATTACTATTGTTGAATCTGCTGCGCAACAGACTACCGTTACTAATAATTACATCAGCAATGGCGTGAATATCGCTAACTGCAGTTTCGTCACGGCACCTCTTGATTCATACTGGTCCAGGGATT
>Ga0182027_10006130_pt1 | contig 18100 bp, 17 predicted proteins | sample 712E1DmetaG_FD_121300 | JGI IMG/M metagenome (GOLD analysis project Ga0182027, IMG submission 121300) | Permafrost microbial communities from Stordalen Mire, Sweden - 712E1D metaG (Illumina Assembly) | ecosystem: Environmental > Terrestrial > Soil > Wetlands > Permafrost | place: Sweden... | reverse complement strand
GACGACCGCCGTCATCATCATCCTAAACGCGAAATTGCTTTTTGACACCTTCATGCCGGATTCGGTCTTGAAGGTGTTGTATGGCCATCTCGGCCTGTTCGTTCCAACACAATAGCGAAGCCCATGTATCAACACATACTCATCCCGCTCGAAAACAGCGCAACAGACCAAGTCATCCTCGGCCACGTCAAATCCCTGGTCAGACTGACCGGAGCAAAACTATTGTTGCTGCATGTCGCCGACGGCTGGGTTGCGCGTAATTTCAATCAACTCAAACTTGCCGAATCCGAGGAAATGAAAACCGACCGCAAGTATCTGAATAATGTCGCCCACCAACTTCGTGATGACGGATTTTCAGTCCAGACCATGCTGGCTTTGGGTAATCCGCCGGACGAAATTCTTAAAGTTGCTGAAAGTGAACATTGTGATCTGATCGCCATGGCAAGTCATGGCCATCGCCTGTTTGGTGATCTTTTCCACGGCAGCACCCTCACCGAAGTCCGTCATAAAACCTCCATTCCCATTCTCGTCATCCGTGAGCAGAAAAAGTAGGAGCCGATGTAAGGAGGCTTTGATAATTTTCGCCTTTCGATTTCTGATTTCAAAAAGTAAGCCTCGTCACCTCGGCTCCTACAAAAAATCCGTCGGACGCTCGACCAGATGCAGCAAGTTGCCTTCGCAATCTTCAAAAAATAAAACGCGACCGCCGCCCCCTGCCGGACGGATTTCCTCCTCAAATCTGACACCGCGACCAGCTAATTCCGCCTTTGCAGCTTCAATGGAATCCACACGCAAGGCGATGTGACGAAAACCAGGGAGCTTGTTGTTATCACGTCCAGCCGGTGGCGCTTCCGCTGCGTAGATTTCCAGCCACAAATTTGACAACGCCAGCAAACAGGCTGGTGGACTCTGCTTGTTGTCCCAAACCGGCCGTGCGCCAAGGACATGTTCGTACCAGTTCCTCAAAGCAACAGGATCCGTGGCCGGAATGGCAATGTGTTCGACGGAAAAATTCATAAACGATGATTTTTAGTTTTGCGCTTAAGATGGCTCGCGCCTGTAACTAAAATTTTATTTTGCATAAGGTTTGGAAACTGGCCAAGGGATCAAATGAATGCAATTACATTCGATTTTTCCTGGTGCGAATGCGATTCCACCAGATGGCTGTGGGTTTCGATACCTCAAAACGGATGCGTCGTTCAGGGCTTTGGAATGTGTAAATGGAATAACTTGTCGGGGGGAGGAAGAAATGTCCGACGGCAAGGCGGCGCAGACGATGATGCGCAACCCAAACCGGTTCAAGCATCCGGATCCAAAGCGGTGTCATGGCCTTTGTTTCTGCCCTTTCATGCATCGCATTGGGCTTTAGATTCATGTTTTTGCCGGTGTCTGCAAAAACCGATGTGAAGTTTTTGCATATCGCCATCGGCACTCTGCTTTTCATTAGCGCCAAAATCCAATGGAAATCGCCAAGGTCGCGCCAATGCATGTCAAAATAAAGGCCCCGTTCATGAATGACGCTGCGCCGGATAAAAAGAGAACTTGTCAGGATTGGAAAACGGTAATGAATACCTTGAGGATGCGGCGTCATTGAATGGCGATGACAAATGTATTTGCCGTCCCCGTCAATGACAATGGTACCGGCAAGCGCCACCTCAATTTCAGGATGTTCTTCAAAAAAATCATGAACAGTTTTAAGCGCACCAGGCAAGTATTGTTCATCGCAATTCAAATGTGCGAGAATATCGCCTTGCGCGCGGCGATAACCGCGATTGATGGCGTCATACATTCCATTGTCTTTTTCTATGAACGCATGCACACGTTTATCGCGGGACAACCAATCCTGCGTGCCGTCATCCGAACAAGAATCCTGTACGATATGCTCAACCTCAACCCCTTCCTGGTCGGCGACAGATGCGATGCAAAGCTTGAGCCATTTCGAACTGCGAAAACTTGGCGTGATAATGGAAAATTTCATCGAGCGGATTGCTTGGCGGAGTTGAAAAATATCAACATTGGGACATTAAGCCGTTGCCTTAAATCTTTGGGCAATGGGAATGCGGCGCCCGATACCAAACGCACGTGGCGATACCTTCAAGCCCGGCGCGGCCTGGCGCCTTTTATATTCGCTGAATGTAATTTTATTGATGACGTCGTTTACAACCACAGCGTCAAATCCACGCTTGATGATTTCGTCCTTGCTCAAATCCTGCACGATGTAAGCGTCCAAAATTTTGTCCAAAATCTCATATGGCGGCAACGAATCCTGATCCTTTTGGTTCGGCCGCAATTCGGCACTCGGCGGTTTGGTGAGTGAAGTGGCAGGAATAATTTCACGCTCACGGTTCACCCATTGTGCGATTTTGTAAATGTCCGTCTTAAAAACATCCGCGAGCGGCGCCAAGGCGCCGCACATATCGCCATAAAGCGTGCAATAACCCACGGCCATCTCCGATTTGTTGCCGGTTGTCAGCACCAGTGCGCCAAACTTGTTCGAGAGCGCCATGAGAGTTACGCCCCGGAGCCGCGATTGCACATTTTCCTCGGCTTCGTTTGGTTTGGTTCCGGCAAAAACCTTTGACAACTGCTTTTCAACCGATTGAAAAACAGGCTCAATCGGCAAAACTTCGTAATGAATGCCGAGATTCTTTGCGAGTACTTCGGCATCGCTCAAACTGCCCTTACTCGAATAACGCGCCGGCATTGAAACGCCCGTGACTTTGTCCTTGCCGAGAGCGTCCGCCGCCAACACACCAACAAGCGCGGAGTCAATGCCCCCGGACAATCCGACGATGGCTGATTTGAAGCCACACTTACCGACATAATCGCGAATGCCGAGTGATAATGCGGAAAAAAGCTGCTGTTCGCGCGCCGGCCATTCCGTCTTTTGCACCGGCGAATTGGCGTCCAAATCCACGACCAAAACATCCTCGGCGAATCCCTTGCCGAAAGCCACAGGTTCACCCAGCCGATTGAGCACGACACTGTGGCCGTCGAAAATCAACTCATCATTCGCACCGATGAGATTGACATACGCAAGCGGCACGCGCTCGTCCCGTGCAACGCGCTGAAGCATTTCCAATCGGACGCACTCCTTGCCCTTGTGCCATGGAGAAGCGGAAATGTTGATAATCGCCTCCGCGCCTTGCGCAATGAGTTCCTTGACAGGATCGCGGCGATACAGTCGTTCCGGCCAAAAATCCTGGTCATTCCAAATGTCTTCACAAATTGTGATTCCGAATTTGCGTCCGTTAAACTCGAACGGCATGATGTTTTTTGCCGGCTCAAAATAACGTTCCTCATCAAAAACGTCATAGGTCGGCAACAAGGATTTGTGCGTGCGCCAGATGATCTTTCCTTTGCGCAAAATCGTGGCGGCATTTCGGAGTGCCCGACCGGGCCGGTCGGGATTTTTGTCAACATAGCCAACACACAGGGGAACTGTGCCGATGTTTTTGGCTGTTTCCGCCAGACTCGCGAGATTGGCTTCAATGAAATCGGCGCGCAGCAACAAATCACGCGGCGGATAGCCGCACAAAAATAATTCCGGAGCGACAACAAATCCCGCGCCGGAAGCGCAGGCTTTCTCGTAACCGGCGAGGAGTTTCTGGCGGTTGGCCGTGAAATCACCGACGGTTGAATTGAGTTGTAGCAGACCGATTTTCAATACGGTTAGGATAGTTGTCGCAGCCAATTCCGCAACGAATTTGGCGTTTTTGTGGAATGGGTGCGGCGCTGGTTCTTTAGAGACTTGAGTACTTGCAATTCGATGAAACAAGACACCTGATGGCCGTAATGCGTTCTGTTGCCAACTTTTCAAAAGTGAACTGTCGCGCACGGATTAAGCCCTCGGCCCGCAATTTGGCAGCAAACACGGAGTCAGTCAGAATTGTCTTTAAGGCGTTGCCTACAGCCTCGATATCATGAAAGTTCACAAGCAATGCGTGAGCTTCAGTGACCTCGCGCATCGCGGGAATGTCGCTCACTATGCATGGCGTTCCACAAGCCATGGCCTCAATCACACAACGCCCAAAGGTTTCCTCCCGACTGGCGAGACAGAAAACAGCAGCGTGCCGATATAGCGGCGCGAGCCAGCAATCGTCAATCCAGCCTAAAAAGTTGACATCATGTTCAATGCCGAGGGATTTAACCTGTGCTTTGACGGTGTCAAGCCCCTCAAGCCAATCCCCACCAGCCATCACGAGCGGATGCAAACGGCGTGTTTCCGAGTCAAGTTTTGAATAACCGGCAATCAGTTGTTCAGGTTGCTTGTAGGGGTAGAAATTCGAGACCCAAAGAAGATATCCTGGAAGGATTCCAAATTTGTCCTTGAGCTGTTGCTGTTCCTCCGGCAACGCAACCGTGTTGAAAATTTCATGTTGAAGACCTTCGTAACTGATCACGAGACGATTGTGAAGGGCCGGGGAAAGTGTCTGTAGTTGATTGGCCGTCCAGTGTGAATTCACGAAGACCAAGTCTGCCTTCGGCCAGCCGTATTTCATCATCCAACGCCGGTATATTTCCCGGAACAACCCGATTCGGTTGCGTTTGTCGAGCGCTTGCAACGACAACACATGCATCGCAGTTGGTAAACATTTGCGAACCGGAACAAATCCCACGGTGACCAGAACGTCGGCTCCACGCGCGCGTGCCGCAGGAGAAACCTGAAAATGGTCGGCTAAAAGACGGCGGCCAAGATGATCATTGGCCGGGAAATTGCGGACAACTTCAACGCGATCATCAATAATATTCCACTCTTGATTTGGCCCGGCAAAAATCAGCCATGACACATCCTGAAAAATCCTCAAACCGTGCGAAACAAGCCCGTGAAAGAGTGAGGTCAATCCTGTTTTGCACAGTGGATTTTCGCAGAGAATGGTTAGCGCAATTTTCATCAAGGATAATAAGACCTGTAAACCGGGCGATTCATCGCGTTACGTATTCCGTGTCCAATGCAACAACGCATATGAATGTGTATCAGAAGCAGGGTGAAAGAAGCAATTTTCGTTTCTATCGAAGGTGAAGTTTGCTGGCATTTCGATTTCTGTCCCGTATTCTACACGTCGCACAACTTTAGCTTTCATGGCCATCGAACGGGTCAACATCCTCGGAGTCGGCATCAGTGTCATCAATCTGGAGACGACACTGACAGCCGTCGCCGACGCGGTGCGCCAACGACGCAAAGGGTACGTTTGTGTGACCGGAGTGCATGGCGTGATGGAAGCGCAGACGGACGAAAAACTCCGTTGCATTTTGAATCAAGCGTTTCTTTGCACACCCGACGGTATGCCAATGGTTTGGTTGGGGCGGTTGCGCGGACACCGTGAAATGCGCCGGGTTTATGGCCCGGATTTGATGTTCAATGTGTGTGAGTGGAGTCAAAAAAATCCGTGCAAACATTTTTTCTTCGGCGGTGCAGCGGGTGTGGCGGAAGAATTGCAACGCAAATTGACAACACGATTCCCCAATCTGCAAGTCGTTGGCTCTTACACGCCTCCGTTTCGCCCCCTTAACACCGGGGAAGAAATGCAATTGCAGGAAACAATCCGGACAACCAAGCCGGACATCATGTGGATTGGTTTGAGTACTCCCGCCCAGGAAAAATTCATGGCGGAATTTCTACCGCGGTTGGATGTTACATTAATGATTGGCGTCGGCGCAGCGTTTGATTTTAACAGTGGCCGCGTGCGACAGGCTCCGCGCTGGATGCAGCGGAGCGGGTTGGAATGGTGCCATCGTTTATGTCAGGAACCACGACGGCTGGCCAGGCGTTATTTGCGAAATAATCCGCTGTTCGCACTTAAAATTGCAGGACAACTCTGCGGCCTGAAAAAATATTCGCTGGAATGACTCGATGTAGCTGCAACGATTAAATTTTCACCTCAGGAAGCATATGACCCAAAAGCTGCCATCACGGTCACAAATTTGTTTGAGTGAAAGTGGAATTTTTGTTATCTGAAACACGGATGAATGGCTCTTCTCTCAATGAGATGCTGCGTGACTGGTGGGCAGATGTGTCTGATTGCTGGCAACGGCTGCCGGATAAAGGTTGTGTTTTGCCTTGCTCGCGGCATGGTTGACGCTGTTCCAGTTTTTGGGTAATTCGATTTTCGGCTATATCCACAGCCCATCGCTGCTTGTGTGGATGTTCAATGCATACAACAGCGGAGATGTTTCCAGCGACGACGCCCTTGGAAATTTGATCCCGTTTTTGGTAATCGGTTTGTTTTGGTGGAAGCGCAAGGATCTGCTGCAATTGCCTTTGAAAATCTGGCCGCCCGCCTTGATGCTCGTCGCTTTGGGACTGGGTCTGCACAATTTAGGTTACATGATTCAGGAACCACGCCTCTCCATCCTGGCGCTGTTCATCGGCATTTACGGTTTGATGGGACTGACATGGGGTCCTGCGTGGCTGCGCAATAGTCTTTTCCCATTTTTTCTTTTTATTTTTTCCGTGCCAGTCAGCACGGTGGTCGAGCCCATCACCTTCCCCTTGCGAATTCTCGTTTCCGAACTGGTAGAGTGGGTGGCGCACGGCATTCTTGGGATTGGCGTTTTGCGAATGGGCACACAACTGTTCGATCCGCTGGGAACATATCAATACGATGTCGCGGCGGCGTGCAGCGGCATCCGCAGCCTGGTAGCGATTTTTTTATTAGCCACGGTTTGCGGGTTCGTCATGTTTCGCTCACTGTGGAAACGACTATTCATGATAGCTCTGGCATTCCCATTTGCCATTTTGGGCAACCTCCTCCGGATGCTTTTGATTATCATCGCAGCGGAAATCGGGGGGCAACGATGGGGTAACTACGTTCATGAAAACACCGTCATCAGCCTGCTGCCTTATATCCCGGTTTTTCTGGGATTGTTGTTTGTGGGATGGTGGCTGGAAAAAAAACCAGTCCAAACGAAAAATCCCAAGCATGAATAAGCAAAAAATCTCCATTTTCATCGTTGTGCTTGCCTTGATTGGTGGCAGTGCCTGGGCATTGATTTGGCTTCGTGCAAATCAGAAGCTCGGTACGCCTGGCATCAAAGCCATGCCAATTCCAGGAACTGTGAAGATGAATTTTGATTTGCCGGAGTGTGTGCTGAATTTCACTTCCAAACGAGTGTCAGAGGACAAAACTGTTCTGGACACACTGCCTAAAGACACGAGTTTTGCTCAACGCCTGTACATCGCACCGGATGGGTTCTGGGTGAATGCAAACATCCTCTTAATGGGAACGGATCGAACCAGCATTCATAAACCGGAGTTTTGCATCCCCGGCCAGGGCTGGCGCATTGATCAAAAAGAAAGGATTAATCTTCCCATTGAAGGCGGGCATCCTTATCAACTACAGATCGCAAAATGGATGATTACGAATTTCATCCAGGATGCTGGCGGCCAGAAAAGGGAAGTGCGCGGTCTTTACGTATTTTGGTTTATGGCGAAGAATGAAGAGACAACCGACCACTGGCAGCGCATCTGGTGGATGACACGCGATTTGTTGACGACTGGTGTGTTGCAACGCTGGGCTTACATCAGTTATTTTACTGTCTGCGAGCCCGGCCAGGAAGAGGCTTCGTTCGAACGTATGAAAAAAATGATTGTGGCTTCGGTACCGGAGTATCAATTGACGTCAGAGCCAAAATAGGATTGGTACGTTTGGATGTTGAACCGCCAAAGAATCCAAGCCACACACGGTTCGCCTATTGGGAACAGGAAACACTTCGTTATTAAACAGTCATGCTAAAACGTGATCGCCAGATTCGGACAGTGATTCATCAACTGGCTGACGCCTGTCTGTTTGCGATTGCTTTTTGGTTGTCATACGCGCTGCGCTCCAACCCGCACATCATTACGTGGTTGAAGTTGGAACCCGCAAGCCCGTTTGAAAATTTTGCGTGGCTTTACCTTGTCCTGATTCCAACCGCGCCACTTATTCTCGAATCCCAGGGATTTTACAATCATCCTCCACTATGTTCCCGCGGTGCCATTTTGTGGTCATTGTGCAAAGGCTGTGTGTTCATCACATTGGAACTGGCACTGATGGCTTACGTCTTTCACCTGATTGTAGCCCGGGGAATTTTGATTTCACTCGGTTCCATTGGTTTTTGCATGGTGTATTTGAAAGAGGAATTGCTCCGTCTCTTGTCCAAAAGCAAAATGGCCCAATCACAATTCAAGCGGAGATTTATTCTCATCGGTACGGAACTGGAAACCACCCAAATGCGGCAGGAATTGGAAAAACATGCGGATGAAGGCGTTGAAATTGTTGCTGAATTGAATCTCCTTGAAATCTCGATCCAACAAATTGTGTCCACACTTCATCATCACTCGGTCTTCGGCGTAATTCTTAACGCCAAACACACCTATTTTGAACGGGCGGAAGACGTCATCAAGGCTTGTGAACTGGAAGGTGTTGAGGTGTGGCTGGTGGCTGACTTTTTCGCCACGCAAATTTCGCGCACAAGCTTTGATGAATTGCTCGGACGACCGCTGTTGATTTTTCGCACAACTCCGGAAGCCTCCTGGCAGGGTGTCATCAAGCAACTCATGGATCTCTTCGGAGCTTTGCTGCTGCTGATTTCATTGTCATGGCTGTTCGCGCTTCTGGCTGCGTTGATCAAAATCACTTCGCCGGGTCCCGTGTTTTTCAAACAACAACGTTCCGGTCTGAACGGCACGCCATTCACGCTTTACAAATTCCGCACGATGGTCACAAATGCCGAACAATCCAAGCACGAGCTGGAAGCCATGAACGAAATGCGTGGACCGGTCTTTAAAGTCACCGGTGACCCGCGTGTCACCCGCATCGGCAAATGGCTCCGCCATTACAGCTTCGATGAATTACCGCAGCTCCTCAACATCCTGCGCGGCGAGATGAGTCTTGTTGGGCCGCGTCCATTGCCGGTGGATGAGGTTAAACGTTTCAACGATTTGGCCCATCGCCGCCGTTTGAGTGTAAAGCCCGGCCTCACCTGCCTCTGGCAAATCAGCGGTCGCAATCAAATCAAGGATTTCAAGGATTGGGTGAGACTTGACCTCGAATACATTGACAATTGGTCGCTCTGGCTTGACTTGAAAATTCTGCTCCGGACGATCCCCGTCGTGTTTCTGGGAACCGGGGCGAAGTAACCGGACACTCGACATTCGCTTCCTGCTGCTTCATCCTTCCTGTCCATGCCGTCTCCAAATAAAACAAAACAACCTGCGTCCGTTGTGACCGGCGCGGCGGGTTTTCTTGGTTCACATCTCACCGACCTTCTGCTCGCACGCGGCCATAAAGTCATCGGCATTGACAATTTCATCACCGGCAGCGTGGATAACATCGCGCACCTTGGCGGCAATCCAAATTTTAAATTCATCCTTCAGGACGTCACCGAATTTGTTTTTCTGAACGAGCCGGTTAATTACGTCTGGCACTTCGCATCGCCCGCCAGTCCGTTCGACTATTTGAATTTTCCCATTCAGACCCTGAAAGTGGGTTCACTCGGCACACACAAGGCGCTGGGACTCGCCAAGGATAAAAAAGCCCGGTTTCTCCTTGCTTCAACTTCCGAAATCTACGGCGATCCGCTCGTCCATCCGCAAACCGAAGATTATTGGGGCAATGTCAATACCGTCGGCCCGCGCGGTTGTTACGACGAAGCTAAGCGATTTGCCGAAGCGATGACAATGGCCTATCACCGGGAACACAAAGTCCAGACACGCATTGTCCGCATTTTCAACACCTACGGCCCGCGCATGAGACTCAATGATGGCCGCGTCGTGCCCACATTTGTCAGCCAGGCACTGAGACACAAACCTGTTACCGTCTTTGGAAAAGGCCGGCAGACGCGTTGCTTTTGCTACGTGTCCGATCTGATTGAAGGCATTTACCGGCTGATGATGAGCCATTACGATTTGCCGATGAATATTGGAAATCCGACGGAACTAACCGTATTGGAATTCGCAAAGAAAATCATCCACGCAACTGATTCGCGCAGCAAAATCACCTTCAAACCGCTGCCGCAGGACGATCCGAGGCAGCGGCGGCCCGACATTACCCGTGCAAAAAAAATCCTTGGCTGGTCGCCAAAAATCCCGCTCGACAAGGGTCTTTCACAAACCATCGCTTATTTTAGGCGTAAGGTTTGATTGCAGAGTTTGTCCACATGATTTTTCGAGCACGCCAGTTTAAATTCGTTTTTCCCCGACCGGCGCTCGTCATGGGCATTGTCAACGTCACGCCCGACTCGTTTTCCGACGGCGGGAAATTCCTTGATGCAAACGCCGCCGCTGCTCACGCGTTAAAACTTGCCGGACAGGGCGCTGAAATTTTGGATATTGGCGGCGAATCCACACGCCCCGGCGCTGAGCCGGTGAGCGAGGTCGAAGAGCTCCGTCGCATTTTACCGGTCATTGAACAACTGATCGGACAGGTTAAAATTCCACTTTCGATTGACACTGTAAAACCCACTGTTGCCCGCGCCGCCCTGGAAGCCGGCGCGAGTATCATCAATGATATCGCTGCCAATCGGAACAACGACGCCATGTGGCGTGTTGTGGCGGAATATCAGGCTGGTTACGTCTGCATGCATGCGCAAGGCACGCCACGAACAATGCAAGAGAATCCGGTTTATACCGACGTGGTTCTTGAAGTCGGCGATTTTTTCCGCGAGCGACTGAAAAAATTGAACGCTGGAGGCGTTCCTGCTGACCAAGTCGTGCTGGATGTTGGTATTGGCTTTGGTAAGGCGATGGAGCATAATTTACTGTTGCTCGCAAACTTGCATCGCTTTACAACGATGGCACGACCACTGCTGATTGGTGTCTCGCGCAAGTCGTTCATTGGAAAATTGCTTGGCACAAATGTGAATGAACGGTTGCCGGCCTCGTTGGCGTGTGCATGCCGGGCGGTGGAATCGGGTGTGCAAATCATTCGTGCACATGACGTGGCTGAAACAGTCCAGGCCGTGCGAATGACGGAAGCTGTGCTTGCTCGAGTAAAAAGATGAACTTGTGGACCTACCTCCAGGAAGGTTGGCGGCCCGCGTTGGAAGTTTTAATCCTCGCGGTGTTGATCTATTATGTCTTCCGCTTTCTGCGCGGCACACGCGGCTGGCCGGTCGTCATCGGTTTCGTCGTTGTATTACTCGCATTGGCGCTGGTGACAACAGCCCTGCATTTGCAGGTGTTGCGCTGGTTGCTCGGTACGTTCTCGGCATTTTTTGCCATTGCTGTTCTTATCATTTTTCAACCGGAATTGCGTCGGATGCTGGCTGAATTGGGAAATCTCCCGTTCTTTACGAGTGCGCATGAACAGCGCGAAAACATCGAAGTCATCATCCAAACTTGTGAACGTTTGTCCGAAGTCCGCATCGGCGCGCTCATCGCCATCGAGCAATCCATCCAGCTTCAGGAAGCCGTCGAATCCGGCGTCCCCGTGGATTGTGAAGCAACGCCGGAAATGCTTGAAACGATTTTCTTCCCGAACAATGCCATTCATGACGGCGGCGTCATCATGAAAGGCGATCGTATCACCTACGCGGCGTGCATTTTCCCGATGACGCAACGGCAGGATTTGAACAAGTCACTCGGCACGCGCCACCGGGCGGCGATTGGCTTAAGCGAGGAAACGGATGCTGTCATCGTGGCCGTGTCTGAAGAAAATGGCATGATTTCACATGCTTACAAAGGCCAGCTTGTGCGCGGCGTAACGCTGGAAGAATTGCGTTCGTTCCTCACCTCCGTGCTCGTGCAACCGACAAAATCGCATGGCGTCGTTAGATGGTTGCCCAAGCGATTCGGCGAACAATACAAACCCGGACCGGCTGTTATTACAAAGCATGAACCACGTCCGGTTCCCAAACCAACCGGCAACCAGGTTTAATTCTTATGGCGATGCGCGATTGGCTGATAAAAGATTTTGGCTGGAAAGTTTTTTCGCTGTTTCTGGCCGTGGCTGTCTGGCTCACCGTCTACAAAATTCGGGAAGAGCCCGGGATACTGGCAGCGCCGGGAATAGAAAACACCTATGGCAACCTGCCTGTGCATCTCCTTTCGGCAACGGCAGATGTGCGTAATTATCACATCGATCCCGACACGGTCGTCATCACGGTCAGTGGTCCACCTAAAACCATGGCGGTTTTGCAAGCGAACCAAATCCATGCAATGGTAAACCTGACCAATATTGAATCTTCTCATGATTTACACCTACAGGTGGAAGTTTCAACACCGGCTGGAGTGACTCTTGTGAGTGTCGACCCGGCAGAGGTGGATGTGATTGTTCCTCCGTCGCCAAGCAATAAAAATCAATGAGCCAATCCAAAAAAATCTTCGGCACCGATGGTGTTCGCGGCACGGCCAACATCGAACCAGTCACGGCGGAAACAGCCTTGAAACTAGGCCGCGCCGCCGCGCACGTCTTCAAAAATCTTGAATCGCAGTCCCGCAGCCGGGGCAAACACAAAATCGTGATCGGCAAAGACACGCGCTTGTCCGGTTACATGCTCGAAAATGCGATTTCGTCCGGCATTCTTTCGATGGGCGTGGATGTGCTGTTCATCGGTCCCCTGCCAACACCCGGCGTGGCTTATGTCACGCGCAGTTTGCGCGCGGACGCCGGCATCGTTATCACCGCTTCACACAATCCTTACGCGGACAACGGCATTAAATTTTTCCATGCAGACGGTTATAAACTCGATGACAAAATCGAGAGTGAAATCGAAGACCTTGTTTTCAGCGGTAAAATCGAAAACATCCGCCCGACCGCCGATGCCATCGGCAAGGCGGTGCGTATCGACGATGCACTGGGCCGTTACATCGAATTTGCGAAAAGTTCATTTCCGCGAAAAATGACGCTGGAGGGCATGCGTATCGTCGTGGATTGCGCCAACGGTGCAGCCTACAAATCCACGCCTTGCGTGCTGCGGGAACTCGGCGCTGAAGTCGTCGTTTTTGGCAACCAGCCCGATGGCATGAACATCAATGAGGATTGCGGTTCCATGCACCCCAAAGCCATGTGCAAAAAAGTAGTCGAACACAAGGCGCATCTCGGCATCGCGCACGATGGCGATGCCGACCGTGTTTTGCTTTGCGACGAAACCGGCGCATTGATTGACGGCGACGACATCATGGCCATCGCTGCGCTCGACATGCTTGCGCAAAATACGCTTGGCGAAAAAACGTTGGTTTCCACCGTAATGAGCAACGCAGGGCTCGAGGCAGCCATACAATCCGCCGGTGGCAAAATCATCCGCACTACGGTTGGTGACAAAAATGTGTTTGATGAAATGCTGTGCGGCGGATTCAACTTTGGCGGCGAACAAAGTGGCCATTTGATTTTTCGCGATTACAGTACGACGGGCGACGGACTCGTAGCGGCGTTGCAAATTCTGCGGATTATGAAGGCAAAGAACCAGCCGCTTTCAAAACTCGCCAAGTGCTGGTCGCGCTTTCCGCAACTCGTCATCAATATTCGTGTGCGTGAGAAAAAGCCGTTCGAAAAACTGGACGGCCTCCTCAAACTTGTTTCTGAAGCCGAATCGGAACTGAAATCAGCCGGCGGACGTGTGTTGTTGCGCTATTCGGGCACAGAACCCAAAGCACGATTGCTTCTCGAAGGCCGCGATGCGAAAGCGCTTGAAACGTGGTCAGACAAAATTTGCGGGGTAATCAAGAAACAGATTGGCGCGTGATTTTTGAGGTTCACGGCTCGCAGGGACGCTCGTCCTCGTAATTGTTAACTACGGCACAAACAAAATCTCCGGCCTCAACTGGCCAATGGATACATTTGGCAATTTTTTATCAAGCGAACCCAGAACCATTGTTTCCATCCCTGCGTGTCCATCGCAGAAAATGACATTGGCTCTTTGAGAATGGCGAAAGTGGCCATTGGGATAGTTGCGGGAACTGGCATAGTTTGTTTCCAAATCCAAGTAATAAAATTCCTCCAGCATCGGATTGCTTGCTGACGCCGGTCGCAGAAAATCATTCACCTGTGCGGCGTCGGCAAAGAGTGCAGTTCCCGTCGGGCACCTGATCTTATTGATTTTGATTGGCAGGGAAGAGGGACCGGTTGAAAGGTAGCTGTTGTAACCATAACTAAAAACAACGTTGGTGGCCTTTAATTTGAATCCTTCCATAGCGGCACCCAGTGCCGGACAAAGCCGCACGTCACTACCCCAGAGGTATGGAAACAATGCACCGCAGGAAAGGTCGAACGAACGGTGGCCCTCCGATCCCGGTCCTATCCAGCCGAACCAGTAAATTTGTCCATAATTCGTCGAGCCAAATATATAACGGAAACAATTGCCCTTGTTATCATCCCAATACATTTCTGTGGCCATCCCAAGCTGGCGCAGGTTGCTCGCACATTTGGTGCGTTGCGCGGCCAACTTGGCTTTGCCCAATGCGGGCAGCAACAGCGCCGAAAGAATCGCAATGATGGCGATCACGACGAGCAGTTCCACAAGCGTGAACGCTCGTCGTCGAGTGGCGAGCCGTCTCCACTGCGCTTCGCCGCGCCAAGGTGTCGAGTGTCGTGGGCCGGGAAGCGGCGATATGACACTCCGTTCACCCTCGACCTCCGATCCTTGTTTTTCGACAGTCTTGTTCATGGCCGGGTTGCGCTTACACGGTAAAATGCCTTGTCGGCGGGTGGATGAGGGTCTTGCAGAAATAAGTTCGTCGCGTTGCCGGCCGTAACCGGCATCACATTTGTCCATAATTGAAAATCTGCGGTACGTTCAAGTGTATAAAGCCAGTTGCTCTGGCTGATGAATTGCACCTGCCAGATCCCACCGTTGAACGTGTTAGTCAGATTTTGTATGGGCGGGAGCGGTACGGTGACGACGAAATTATTCACAATGCCGTGTGCCAGGATAGAACCGCCGGAATCCACGTCGCTATAGCTGCTGACGGAGATCGTATCCACACGAAAATCAGTGAAAGGATAGGCCGCGTTGGTCAAGTCCAGCGGGTCAATGACGGTGACGCCGGATGTTTGCTCGAAATTGGTTATCGTCGTGACCATTGTTTGGTTCGACGCGGTGTAAGTCATTACGACGTGATACCAATCGCCGAGTGCCGGCGCGTAAAGGGCGTAATCGCTTTCGCCGTTGTAATTGAAGTCGCTGTTGGTATCCACGAACTGCGGCCACAACGTCGGGCCGTAACCGACATCGGGGAAATAATCCAGTTCGACCAGATTCGGTGAATTCACGCTCGTGCCGCGGAGAAAATTGGCGCCAGTAGCCTCCGACAGGTTCAAAAAACCGAGAGTGATTTCAAAACCATAGCCACCGGCGGCGATATCATCCAACCGTAAATCAAATGCGATGCTAAAATCGTCATTGCGGGTGAGACAGGTGCCGAGCGGATGGTAAAAATAACTGTTGGTTTGTGACGAATCCCACGTAACGGCAAGCTGATGATTCGTTGAATCCCATTGAAATAAATTCGTGTCACCGAAAATCTGCCAGCCATCCGACAGTGGGTTGGAGGAAAAATTTTCAGTGATGATGGTCGCATGCGCGATGGACAAGACGGACAAGCCAGCCGCAGCCAGCAAGATAAACAGGACTTTTTTCATGTACTGATCTTTCAATTTTATTCTGCAACCCTGAAACCTTTCGAGGGTGGAACGGTTTTACAATTGAGAGACCAGCGCGGAGTTTGAAAACAAAAAAACCTTCAAACCCCGGCAAAACGGAGAATGAAGGCATCCTACGAATCCTGTCGAAAACCATTTGACAGGCTGGCCTCATCCTTCTCTTTGACGGAGAAGTCAGCCGCTTACGAGCGACCGCGACGAGCACAGCCAAACCGATATCCTGACTTCGGCCTCAAACCGCCTTCCCGCCTTCCCGCTGCCGCTCATGCATACATGAAGCGAAGTAGTGGCTTTTTGGGAAATTCGTAGCCGTTACAGTGGCGCAACCGTCCCGGATTTTCACCGGGTTCCCTGACATTTGACTGCGATAGCGGACGGACAAACGCCCGTCCCTTTCAAAGAACGATGTACTTCTATGCCCAAAAGAAAAAATTTACAAGAAAAATTTTACATGCCGTTCCATTCTTGCGCGTCTGCGAAGGTGACAACATACTTCCGGTGGAAAACTCTTATGAACCAGACACCCATCCGTGTTGCGGTCACCGGCGCCGCCGGTCAAATTGGCTATTCCCTTTTGTTTCGCATCGCCTCCGGCGCGATGTTCGGGCCGAACCAACCCGTGATGTTGCATTTGCTCGAAATTGAACCCGCCCTGCCTGCCCTCGGCGGCGTGGCGATGGAACTCGACGACTGCGCGTTTCCGCTGCTCAAGGGTATCGTGGCGACCGCGAATCTCGACGAAGGTTTTTGCGGCGTGAACTGGGCGCTCCTCGTCGGCAGCGTGCCGCGCAAAGCCGGCATGGAACGAAAGGATTTACTCGGCATCAACGGCAAAATTTTCACCGGTCAGGGCCACGCGATTCAAAAGAACGCCGCACATGACGTCCGGGTGCTTGTTGTTGGCAATCCGTGCAACACAAATTGCCTCATTGCCATGAACAATGCGCCCGATGTGCCGCGCGACCGGTTCTTTGCCATGACACGCCTCGATGAAAACCGCGCCAAGGCGCAGCTTGCGAAAAAAGCCGGCACTGACGTAACCACCGTCAGCAATGTCGCCATTTGGGGCAACCATTCCGCGACGCAGTATCCCGATTTTTACAATGCCAGGATTAACGGCAAACCTGCCACCGCCCTTATCACCGACGAAACGTGGCTTAAAGGTGAATTCATCTCAACCGTCCAGCAACGCGGCGCGGACATCATCAAGGCACGCGGCTCATCCAGCGCTGCCAGCGCTGCCAATGCTGTCGTGGACAGCGTTTATTCCATCATCGAACCCACACCCGGCGGTGACTGGCACAGCGTCTGTGTCTGTTCAGATGGCAGTTATGGGGTTGAGAAAAATTTGATCTGCTCGTTCCCCGTCCGCAGGAGCGGTCTAAAACCTGAAATCGTTCAAGACATTCCGGTCAACGAATTCAGTCGTCTGAAAATTGAGGCGACTGTCAATGAATTAAAGGAAGAACGCGCCATGATCTCCGATTTACTGCCGAAATAATCCTCTTTTATGGCAGGGATGAAACTTCCGCCGGTCGCCCCACCAAACCTGTACCACTAACAACGGTTTCGTTTTCTTGACCGATAATAAGAAGGGCGTCCAAATCGGACGCCCTTCCTCAAAAACATTCTATAGGACACACTGTTACTTATCGGCTGGAAACTGTAGACGATTCGCTCCTGCAGGCATCAGCGGAATAGCAGCATGGGTGTTATCTCCGCTGTTCTTCAAAGCAGTCTGCAAGGCAGGAGTGTTAAATCCCGCCACACTGCCATCCATCATGCCAACATTACCCGCCAACCCATGTCCAACATCACTAGCCCAAGCTACTGTGCTTCCAATCCCCAATCCGGCTCCAATCCCAAGTGCTTCGCAGAAACACTGAACACCGGCAGCACTTGCGTCAAAGAGATCCGATTCCGTGGCGGGGGTAATAACACTCCCAACACCTATGAAACGATCACCAGACAAGAATTGTCGTCCATTCCCCCCCGTCAGCATCGCCACACCACCGGACTCGTCTGCATCCACAGCAATAAAATAGCTCACGTTCGTGTCATTGATATAGGCATTATCACTACTGCCAACAGGAAGAATTCCCACCCATGTCGTTGCCTTGACATGGTATGTATCAGCATTTTCAGTAGGACAGAATAGCTCTTTTGGCGTGTTTAGCTCGTTGGACATCACGAAAAACATGGAAAATACGCCGCCGCACGCGATCGGGGCGGTAGGACTGAAATTGGCGACCTGAGTTGCACCGAGTCCAGCCACCCCCACGGCCGCCGAAGCTCCGCCTTGAGACTGTGTAGTGGACATAGGGTAGTATTCATGGTTGTTCCCGGCCCAGATTTTGAAAGCCACGCCAACCTGCTTGAGGTTGCTGGCACATGACATGCGTTGCGCCTTCGACCTCGCTGCAGCCAGCGCCGGCAGCAACATCGCCGCCAGAATGGCAATGATCGCAATGACCACGAGCAATTCTATCAAGGTAAACGCCCGGATTTTATGAGTGACT
>Ga0182027_10006128_pt1 | contig 18104 bp, 8 predicted proteins | sample 712E1DmetaG_FD_121300 | JGI IMG/M metagenome (GOLD analysis project Ga0182027, IMG submission 121300) | Permafrost microbial communities from Stordalen Mire, Sweden - 712E1D metaG (Illumina Assembly) | ecosystem: Environmental > Terrestrial > Soil > Wetlands > Permafrost | place: Sweden... | reverse complement strand
GCGCCCGCCAAGGTTAAAGGTATAGAAGTTGTGCGCAATATTTCCGATCCGCGTCAAGTCCATGTATCATGGAGGCCGGTCAAAGGCGCGGATTTTTACATCATCCGATACGGCATCGTACGCAACAGGTTGTTTAACAACTATCAGGTCTATAAAAGCAACCATTTTGATATTAACAGTCTTAACGTCGGCACTTCCTATTATCTTACAGTGGATTCGGTGAACGACTGTGGAAGCACCAGAGAAACGAAAGTGCTACTCGTAAAATAGCCAAAGCGTATATCAATTAAAAATCTCAATTCCGTTTCAAACTCCCGTTCAACGTGACGCACTTTCCCCTTTTGATTTTGAGGTCAACTGTCTTGCCGCCGTAGCTGACGCGACAGGGTTCGCCAGTTTCCGACCGAATAGTTGCTGTGCTCAACTGTCCATCCTTCCAAACTATGTCCACTTCAAATCCTCCCCGCGCGCGCAAGCCGATGACTTTCCCATCTTTCCACGCATCCGGCAGTGCGGGCAACAAATGAATAAGGCCATCCTGACTTTGAATCAGCATTTCCGCGATGGCCGCCGTGGTACCAAAGTTGCCGTCAATTTGAAACGGTGGTGAGGCATCAAACAAATTGGGATAAACTCCTCCGCCGCCATCATAGCGAATGCCCATGCCGTATGCCGGATCAAGTGCTTTGCGCACAAGCAGCCAGGCATGATTGCCGTCGCCCAGCCGCGCCCATAATGCGGCTTTGTAAGCAAGGGACCAACCCACGCCGTCATCGCCACGCACTTCCAAAGATTTGCGGGCGGCCTGCGCCAGTTCCGGCGTGGTGGCCGGCGAAATTTCGTCGCCCGGATATAAGCCCCAAAGATGCGATATATGGCGATGCTGTGGCTCCGGCTCCTTGTACTCTTCCAGCCACTCCAAGATGCGTCCATCCGAGCCGATTCGGGTGGGCGCAAGCCGGGCGCATTTTGCGATCAGTTCATTGCGGAAATCCCCGTCCACATCGAGGGTTTTTGACGATTCAATGCAGGCGGTGAACAAGTAACGCACCAGTTGCTGAAGCATCGTCGGCCCCATGCAGATGCACGCATCCGTGCCATTGGCCGTTTGAAAATGATTTTCCGGCGAATTGGCCGGGGCGACCACCAGCCATTGATGCGTCGGTTCCTCGATCAACGTGTCGGCATAAAAGCGCGCGGAACCTTTCAGAATGGGATACGCCCATTGAAGAAACTTCCGGTCGCGGGTGAAGAGATAGTGATCGTAGAGATGCTGGCACAACCAGGCCGAGCCGCCGTTGGCGGCCCCCCACGACGCCGCTTCGCCCGGCGACGTAAATCCCCACGGATTCGTGATGACATGCGCCACCCAGCCGCGGGCATCGTAATAGTCATGCGCAGTTTTAGTCCCTGGTCCTTGTAACGAGTCGATGAGCGCGAACAACGGCTGGGTCAAGTCCGAAAGATTGCAGATTTCCGCGGGCCAATAATTCATTTGCACATTCATGTCCAAATGCCAATCACCTGTCCACGGCGTGTGAATTTCCTCGGCCCAGATGCCTTGCAGATTGGGAGGCAATCCGCCGGGGCGTGACGAGGAAATCAGCAGGTAACGGCCAAAGTTAAAATAGAGCGCCGCCAAAGCCGGGTCGTCCGCGCCGGCTTTCAAAGCTTTGATTCGCTCCGGCGTGGGTTTGCCGGCCGCTTCCGAATTGACTGGGCCGAGTTGGAGGGAAGCGCGCCGGAAATACTTCTGATAATCCGCGACGTGCGCCTTGCGCAGAGAGTCGTAGGATTTGCTCGCGGCCTTGTTTAATTCCTTGAGCGTGACAGCCAAAGGATCTTTTGTCTGACGACCGGCGAATCCTTGGTAATCCGTCCCTGCCGTGATGAGCAAAACAACCTCATCCGCCTTGCGCAAACGTAAAACATTTCCGTCAACGGAAACTTCGCCGCTCTTGTTCAATACACGCACCCGAGCCACATAACGCACACCCTTGCCATCCACGCCGTTGTCGAGCTGGCCGGTCATCAACAACCCGTTCTTTCTGTCGGCAATCGTTTCAAATCGCTCTGGCCGGTCGAGATGAGCATCGAATGAAATCTGTCCCAGCCGATCCGCGCCCAAACGCAAGACCATCACCTCGTGCGGCGCGCTTACGAACATTTCCCGTTTGAACGTGACGCCACCGCGACTGAATTGCAGACGAGTCACCGCATCATGCAGATTCAACTCGCGGTGATAATTTGTGACCGGCAGATTTGTATCGTTTGACAAAAATGACAAATGAAGATTGCCGAGCACTTGATAACAACCATATTGACCGCCGCCGGAACCCGGACCTTTGCAAGTAAAGTTGGCGTTCACCAGCGCCTCGGCTTCGGGATTTTTTCCCTCAAACAACAATTTTTGGATTTCGGGCAAAACTTTATAGGCGTCCGGGCGATCGGCGTCTTGACGCGAACCTGACCAGACAGAACTTTCGTTCAGCACGATACGTTCTTCATCCACCCCGCCCAACATCATCGCGCCCAGCCGGCCATTGCCCAGCGGCGACGATTCCGTAAAATCTTTGGCTGGCGCGTTCAACCAAATGGTGGTTTCAGGAGAAGTGGATGTGGCTTCCGCCGCTTGCGACGGCAGGCTGATCAGCAATGCGCCAGTCAACGCGATCAGCACGATGCGATTAACAAACAGGAATTTCATAAGAGTAAAGTTGTCAGATTTGCTGCGAGTAATCTTGTGGTATTCTTCGGTGAATAATATTTAACAGGCAGCCAGCTATTGGGCAGACCGCAGCATCACTGTGACTGCTTGCTGGCCGGCGTTGGTTTGCTCAATCAGCTGATTCAATTTTAATCACATATTTGACCGGAACAACGGCGGCGCGGGAGGCTTGGCCAAGCGCTTTGGCTTTCTGAACCGTTGCAGCTTTGAGCCGATCCAATGCCGCTTTTTCCTCCGGCAGCAGGCTGCTCCATTCCGGCAGGTTGTGCAGGATGTTTTTCACCCCGGGCGTTTCAAAGGCTTGTTGCTCCCGGACGACCTTGTCTACGAACGCGAACGGTTCGGCAAACGGATTGTCCATGAATTCGGCGACCAGATTGACGCCTTGCGCCAGTTGGGCCGCGCCAAAAACTTTCGATTCGTTGCCCCATGTAACTTTGAAACGGGTTGTGCCACCGTTTGTCACCACCAACCGGAAGCGGTTCAGGTCTTCATTGAAAGGCAAAAACTCCAACACGCCCTTGGTGCTGTTGGGGTCGGCGGGACTGCCAAAAAAGCAAAACGGATAACGAGTGGATTCGATTTTGATACGGCCGTTACTGACAGATAAAATCTGATGACCCGCAGTAGCCGTGGCAACTCCGGTTTTGGCGTCCCAAGTGATCGTGCCGATTTCCCCTGAACAACCCAGCGCCTTCAGAAACGCGTAAGCCATGATCAGATGACCGTTGGCTGCGGGATGAATTCCATCAGTACCGGCAACATGGTAAGCTGGACCGGATTTGGCCTTGGCGGCTTTCATTACCATCGCCATTGGTGTGTAGACATCGGCGTAAGCCACGCCTCGCTCGGTCGCGACCTCACGGGCAATGCGGGCCAGGTCGGCGAGGGTGTTGTTGTAGTTGGTGGCTGAGTATTTCCTGCCGCCTATTTGGTCGAAAGTATCCGTATCCACCAATCCAGGCGAGCCGATCACGATGAAACGGACGCCACCTTCCCGGAAAGCTTTGATGATGGCCTGTGTGTTTCTGCGATAAGCTTCCTGCCGGGCCGGATCAATCGCCGCATACGCGCCGTCATTCATGCCATAACAGGTCGTGGCCACGGTCGGACCGAAGGGTAAAACTTCTGCGCTCATCCGGTTCAGAAAACCATCCGCCTTCTCGCCGCTCCAGCCGAACTGATGCGCTTTGAGATCCGGCGCGGGCTGGCACATCAACAGGTAATCCTCGATGAATACGGAATACAGTTTCTGCTCGGTAATCGAATCGCCGCAAATGGCCACCGTATCCCCGGCCTGTAATTGTGCGGCAATTAGTGTTTGCGCCGCACTTGCGCCAAAAAACAGTGCCGCCAGCAGAAAACCGGTCGCAATTCGTGTCACCATTTTGTTTGTCATCATGATCTTGTCCTCATTTTTGTTTGGGCCAGCGCCAGCCGCTTCGCGCAGAGTTCGCATTGTTTTCTTGCTGCTGTTCATTCATCCATCCGCAGGATGAATCCGCCGCGCGGTGGCAGTGTATGCTGCCATTGGGTTGCAGCCGCGAGCGGGGCGGCAGAAACCTGCATCGCGGCATTCGTTCCTTCTGTGATCAGCAGCCGTTTTGGAAAATTTTCAAAAGGCAATAAATCGAGATTCACTGGCAGTAGCTCGCTCGTTCCGTTGATGCCAGCGATGAACCAGCTTTTGCCGGAACGTCGCGCAAAAACTACTACTTGACCCGGTTCGCCAATCAAACAACGGGTTTCGTCCCAACGCGCTGGAGCATCGCGGAAAATTTGCAGCGCTTGTTTGGGCAGCGATTCGAAAAATTCCGGTTTATCCGCGTAATGAATAATGCCGGACGTGAAGATGAGTGCGGCCGCCAATTGGTGCGCGGCGGTGGTCAACCGCTCATATTTCTTGGGCGAGCAGGCGACAGGCGTGAGGTCCATTGGCCCGATGGCGTTCCGGGTGAAAGGAAGAACGGCATCCAACTCCGCGGCTTTTTCGGTATAATGCGGCTCATAAAAATAGGATTCACTGCCCAAAACCGCTTCGCAGGTTAAAAAATTCGGCCACGTCCGCTGCCAGCCGCGGGGGATGGTGCAGCCATGCAGGTTTACCACCATTTTGCGCGCGGCGGCGTCCTTCATCAAGGCCTGCTGCGCGGCAATCGCTTCCTGCCGGTCCGAACACCAAAAATCCACCTTCACTCCGCGAATCCCGGCGGCGCTCATTTCATCCAGCTTTTTCTTCCGCGTCTTTGCATCGTAAAAATCCGACGCATACAACCAAGCCAGTGGAATAACACCTTCGGCCTGGGCATGACTGGCGATGGGTTTTAATCCGGGTTTCCACCAACCTGCGTCGAACAAGGTGTATTCCCAGCCCATTTTAACGGCAAAGTCGGTGAACTCATTGAATCGTTCCGCCGTGGCCGGACTGTCTGGGTACGACCACCAAGCCCACGACGCACGACCGGGATGAATCCAAGACGTGTCAGCAATACGTGACGGCGACGCGAGATCAGTTACAAGTGTCTCCAAAGCGATGTCGCCCGCTGATTTGCCTAAAACGATGACGCGCCACGGCATTGTCCACGGCAAAGTAAAACGCGGTTCAGGACCGAACTTGTTCGTGTAACCGCGCGTCATCTCATCGGCCAAGGGAAAAGCGATCCGATAAATTCCGCCGGACGAATCTGGATTGAGGTGGCACGCGCAATAAGATTCGTCTGTTCTAGATTCCGTTAGCAACACCCAGACTCCTGCATCTGAAACATTGAAGAGCGCGGGAAAAGCCCAGCCGACCGGACGCGCACGGGATACCGGCGGCGAATCGCCCGGCGAAACATGAAAATAAAAATCTTCGTTAGCCGGCGTGTAAGGCCCGGCGGCATGATACGGCTGCAACCAGCCGCGGGCATTCAGCGGCATTGTAAAACCGGTCAGTTCCGATTCGACAACCCGCACCGCGTTGTTGGACCCGGTGAACCGATAACGGAACGCAACCCCTTCGTCGCTGGCCGCCAGATCGATTTCAATCGGGGCATGGTTCGTATTGAGAAACGCCAGGCTGCGGTGATTCAAAACATGGTCAACATGCGGTTGGGTGCCAGCAAACAGATCATATTGTTCGCGCCGCCTTTCAATTTCTCTCGCGTGATCAAAAGTCAGCGAATGTCCGAAATCCTGGTCATCGCGCTGAAGTCCCAGTGGTGATTTCTGAATGACGATTTTGCCGGCGCGCAAAATTTGATAACTCAGGCGGCCATCACCATCGAGTGAAACTGAAATTTGACACTGCCCGTTCGGGGAGTTCAGCGACCAGGAATTGGTGTCGGCCGGGCCGGCAACCGAAAAAATTGCTGGCAATGAAATCAGCAAGGCGACCGGAAGAAACCGGCGCCGGACACTGTTTAATTTCGAGTTCATGGTATTGGCAAGCAGTTGCTTGGATGAAAAGTCATGGACCTTATACAGGCAAATAGGTGTCAAACAGACTGTGGAGGCGCAGGGCCTTGGTCAATGCATCCCGGCTCAACGGTTGCGCCGGTTGAACCAGAATCGTCCGGGGCGAACCCGGGGTGACGTGCACAAAATTGTCGGAATATTTTGCATCCACGCCATCCAGCTCGAGCCATGCCCAAAGCGCGGGGTTTCCGGCTTTGAGGGTCACCAAAAATCCAGGGCCGGATTCAACCATCGATATCGTCAACTGCGGATCTGCCAGTTTCAATTCTTTCGGCAACGCCAGCAGAACCAGATTGTCCGAAACCATTTTTCCGTCGGTTTCCAGGTTCAGCCAAGTCAAAAGTCCGCCTGCACTCAGTTTTTGAATGTATTCCTGGAGATCCAGCGTTTTGACTCTTTCGCTTTTTCGGGCCGGAATTTTCAAGTCCATAAATCCCGTTGAAAGCGTGCCACCCGCCAAGTCCGTCACCTTCCAGGTCAACCTGCCGCGGCAATCTTCCAGCCGGTCGCTGGTGACAAAAACATCAACGGTTCCCTTCTGGAGATCTTCCAGACCGGAAACCAGAATCGGCTCGTAGAATCTTCGCGCCATGTAGTGCAGCGCTTTCCAGCGGCCAAAGTAATCCACCGACGACCAGCTCATCCCCGGCCAGATGTCGTTGTATTGCCAATAGACGCAGCCCATCGATTTGGGCATCGTCTGCCGCCAGTATTCCGCTCCGGTCTTGATGCCATATCCCTGCAAAATCTGGCTCAACCACAACGTATTCTCGAAGTCCTTCGGCGGGTTGAAATAATGATGGATCATGTCAACCATCTTCTGGTTGCCTTCCGTCCCCCCGGAACGTTGATGCCATTTCATCACCGGCGTCTCCACCGAGGCCCGATCCTCCTCATTGGTGAAAGCGCGGACCGTTTTGGGGTCGGGAAAGGATTGGTAGCCGAATTCGCTCATGAACCCGCTCTGCGTGCGGTAAGCGTCGAATGTTTTCGGACCGTGCCACACGTCCCAGTAATGGGTATCCCCGCAATCCGGACTGCCGGAGACGAAATTGGCCTGGGGCGCGTATTTCTCAACCTGTTCCCCGAGCAAATCCTTGAACAGTTTATCGTAGTCTGTGTCACTCATCCGGTTGGGACCCCAAGTCGGGCCTTTCCACCATGACATGCTGATTTCGTTGTTGCCGCACCAGACAGCGATGGACGGATGATGCCGCAACCGGAGCAAATTATCGCGCGCCTCCAGCCGGACGTTGTCCATGAATTTCTCATCAAACGCCGGATACGCCGCGCAGGCAAATTTGAAATCCAACCACACGCAGATGCCCAGTTCATCGCAGGCATCGAACAGCGCGTCATCTTCATAATAGCCACCGCCCCAAAAACGCAGTGTATTAATGTTCACCGCCACCGCGTCGGCCACGTAACGGCGCAGAATCTCCGGCGTCACCCGGCTGGTGAAGGCATCGCAGGGAATCCAGTTGGCGCCCTTGGCAAAGAACGGTATGCCGTTGACCTCAAAATGAAGCGGGCTGTCCTTATCCGGCAAAACGGCTCTCAGTTCGCGCAACCCAATGCGTTTGGTGGTGCTGTCGATGGGGTTGCCGTCGGCGTCCAACAATTCGACATGCACTTCATATAATGGCTGCCCACCCATGCCTGCCGGCCACCACAGTTTGGGATGCTTGATCTCAAGTTGTCCACGACCCGGGTCGTTGGAAATTTTGATCTTCTTTTTGGCGATGGTTCTCCCCTGCTCCAAAACCGTCAGCACCGCTTGAAACGGCCTGGACGTCTGACCGGCGGATTCCACCTTCACGTCCACGTCGAGCGTTGCCTTGTGTTTGCCATCGAGGTGTTGCTGCACCAGGACATTGGCGATGCGCCCCTGATTGAAGGTTTCCAGACTGATGTTCTTCCAAATGCCGCAACTGGCCAAAACCGGGCCCCAATCCCAGCCAAAACTGCATGGCTCTTTCCGAACCCAGGCGCGCTCTCTGATAAACTTGGCCGGCTCCTGATCGTCGCTCGCACGCTGTTTGATGTAGGTGAACGGTGACTCGAAGGTGATCTCGATCGTGTTTTCTCCGGCGTGCAAAATGGATTTCACGTCAAATTCCCAAAGCCGGAACATGTTGTCAGCACTTCCAACTTTCTGGCCGTTGATTTTGACGCTGGCCAGCGTGTCCAGCCCTTCGCAGCGCAACAGGACACGGTCATTTTGGAGAACCTCTTTCGGCACGTCAAAAGTGCGCTGGTACACCCAGTCACTTTCACCAACCCATTGCACCGCCTTTTCGTTGTCACGATAAAACGGATCGGGAATTTTTTCGGCGGCCAGCAGATCGGTGTGGACACAACCGGGCACTTTCGCGGAAATCCAATCCTCCTTGTCCGCCTGTGAAACCTGCCAATCGCCGTTCAAGCTCAAACGGCGCAGCTTCGAAACGGTCGCGGCCTGGCAAAGGGAAACGAGCGGTTCCCAAGTACAAACAACCGCCGCTGCCGCCGTGGTGGTGATCAAAAATTCCCGCTTACTTATTTTGTGGGTCATAAAATCAGTCGGCGGCCCCGACGCCATGGTGTGGAATCGGTTAAAATAATTTACGCTCCATGGCCGTTGTTCGATTGGCGGCTACGCTTGTTTGCTTGAGAACTATGAACCAAGTTCAATCACGGAGGCTTCGAGCGCGTTCGAGCAGGATGGCGTGATGCCGTCACGCATCAATTCTTCCCCGGTAAAGGTCTTGCCTTCCTGTTCCATGGCCGCGCGACCAGGCATGGGATTCAGTTCATGAATCGTGTAACGCCGGGCCGGGTCAAGCCCCCGGGGATGCACCGGAGTATTCTGGCCGTCCTTCAGTTGAAACGCGAACACCACTGCCCGCGCGCGGTCCGGCGCAACAAAGTCCAGCGCGCCACGAATTTCCTGGTGCGGATCTTCGAGCCGGTACAAATCGCCAAACGCCGTCACGTCGCGGATTTCCTTGTAGGCACTGATGGCCCCGGCGCAAATGGCCTTGTCCTGCGCCGGTAATTTGGTGAGGTCCAGGTCCATGCCGAAACGCGCGCTCATGGCCACGCTGCAAGCGAAATGCATTGGACGATTGCCCGAATGTGTGACGTGGCTGGCGATGGCCATCGGCGGGAAGAAATAAGAATAATCCCATTGCATCGGCACGCGGGCGACCGGGTCGGTGTTGTCGCTGGGCCAGAATTCCTGGAAGTATTTCAAGGCCCCGTAATCCACGCGTCCACCGCCGCCGGAACAGAGCATCAATTCCGTGTCAGGAAAAGTCTTGGCCGTTTTGTCCATGAGCGCGTAGAGCGCGTTCACATAATCAATCCACAGATGCGACTGGCGGTCCTGGGCGAGCCAGAATGAGCCGGGTTGCGTCAGGTAACGATTACAATCCCACTTGGCGTAGCTGATGTCAGTCACGCCAAGTATGTTTTGAATGGACTGCCACTCGAAAGCCTGCACGGCGGGTCGCGTGAGATCGAGAACGAGTTGGTTGCGCTGCAATTCCAATTCCCGTTTCGGCTGCACGATCACCCAGTCGGGATGCTGCTCGAACAACTGGCTTTTGGGATTTACCATTTCCGGCTCAATCCAAATGCCGAACCGCAAACCGCTTTTGACCGCTGCCGCCGCCAGCGGTGCGAGGCCGTCGGGCAAACGCTTGTGATTGGGTTGCCAATCGCCGAGACCGGCACGATCATTCACGCGCGGATATTTATTTCCAAACCAGCCGTCATCCAACAGGAATAATTCCGTGCCGATTTCTTTCGCGGGATCGTAAAGGCCGGCGATGCGGTTGAAATCAAAATCAAAGCCGGTCGCCTCCCAATTATTCAACAGCACGGCGCGGGTTTTGTGACCATCGCGCATGCCAAAATCGCGCGCCCAACTGTGCAGTTTCCGGCTCATTTCACCAAGGCCGTTCGCGCTCCAAACCCAGATCATTTTCGGCGTCGTGAAAGTTTTATCCGGTTTCAAATGATATGCGGAAGCAAATGGATTTACGCCGACCAACGCGCGAACATTTTGGCCGTTGTCATCAAACGCACACTGAAAGCTGCCCGACCATGCAAGCGAACCGGCAAACACGCGGCCATTGGTTTCCGCCGGCGGCCCGTCCAGTGAAAGCACAAAGGAAGGATTGCGAAATTGATCCGCGCGCACACCGAGTTTTGAATCCAACACTTTTGTGCCTGGAGTAATTTTTTCGGTGATGGGATTCAACATTTCCTTGGCCCAATCGCCAAAGAAGTGCGTGAGATAAACATTCGTCGTCAGCAACAGTGAAGTGGAAGCCATGCGCCCCAGTGTCACCGGGCCGGGTTCCTGATGACGAATTTCAACCCATTGCTCGACAACATCTTCATCGTGATGCGTGCGGAAACAGAGCGTGACTTCAAACGGATATGCGGGGTCATGCAGATGGACGCATGTCGATTCAATATCCGCCGACTCGTTGGTGCGCGTCATGCCGTCATAAAGGAGGGCCGTTGAAGTGTTGCCGTCAGCGTGAACCACTTGCAAAGCTGGCTCCCAAACGTAACCGTCGCCGGCTGGCGGATAAAATTCGTCATCGCGCTGAAGTTTTCCATTTGCATCGTCTGCGCCGATGGGTCGTTGATAAAGCCGACCGTCATCGCCCACTTGAAAATTCACGGTAAAACTTTTTGTTTTCAAACCGAACGTTTCATAAGGTGGCAACGCAACCGGCGCCGGCGCGCCGGCGTTCATTTCGATTGTTGCGTCCGCCCAATCAGCGTGATCGTTGCTTTCCCCGTCACCACCATCCGTCACCCGCAACTCCAGTGTCCTGACGCCAACCAGATTTACATCTACCGCCCTGGCTGGTTCACCGCCTTTGAGTACGCCGCTGCGCCACAGAATTCTTCCATCGCCCATCACAACGAATTCCACACTGCCCTGACTGCCCGCAGTGTCGTCCACGCCAACCTTCGCGGTAAAACGTTCCACTGCGCCATTTACATTCACACGAAAATTGCTGGTGGCATGTGTGCCAACTCCGTGAACAAATTTCACACCATGCATACTGAGCGGGCTGCCCATAATCCCAAGATCCGCCTTGGCTACGTTCCAGCCCGCGGTCATCTGTTTCAGATCAAGCGACGAAAGCGAAACGGTTTCAGCAAATAATGAAGAGGCCATGCACGTTAAAGCGATGACCGCAAACCGATGGGCGAATGGGAGTTTCATATTGATAAACCTGCTGTATTAACACACAGACTTGTCTTGCCAAATAGTTGAATGGCCGAATTCGAATAAAGCTTGAGCCGGTTCATCTGCGTCAAATTATAGCCCGACACGCAAGCAAAGCTGCCACGTGACGGAACCGTTGCCCGCAACCGCGCCACAATGTTTCCGAACGGCGGCGACGGCGAGTGAATCGTCACCGGCATTCGTCGGCTCCATGGCAAAATGGTGGTGGCCATGCCAGCCGCCGCGCGTCAACCACAAGCCCAGTGTGTTATTTTCCGCCGAATCCCATGCGAATTCCAGGCGGTCGCCTTGGGCTTCATTTTTGATCGCCGCCCAACCTTCACTGACGGGCCTGGCAAACACTTTCGCGCAATTCCTTTCCGGAATCGCCGAGGCCACCGCATTAATCCAGGCTTCGCCGTTTAATAATTTGCGCGTTGAATCGGGCAATTCCAATTGATCGCCGGTTTCCAATCGCAACAACGGATGAATCGCCCACACAAAATTTTCCACCGTCGCACTCAGATTGTTTAATGTGTAACCGATGTGGACTTCATTCCCATGCAGTTCAATCGTTCGCTCAAGTGCAAATGGCGAAATTTTCAATCTGGTGCTTGTTTTCAAAATTCCATTTTCCCAAGCTTCGCCATCCACCTGCCATGGCAGGTTCCAAACCTCGCCATGATCGGGCAATTCCCGCCCGCGCCAGGAACAAGGCAAAATCGTCGGCAGGCATTCATCTATTCCAACCAGCGGGCTGATGGAAAAATCATCACCAGGGTGATTTCTAAAAAGTTTCAAGTTGCCCTGCGGATGCCACAACCATTCGCGACGGGTCTGAAGATCTTTCAATGAAATGATTTTTGCCCCGAGTTCCGTCGCAACTGCAAGTTCGACTTCCTCATTATTAAGCACATGAACTGTGAAGCCTTGAACTTGCCGGATGGCAAAATTATTCGCGAGTGCTTTCATGATAGCAAGCGTGTCAGTTTGATCTTCCACCGTCTTTCAAAATTGTTCGGTGAAGAATATTGAACATAGTCAGTGCCATTCGTAACAAAACCGCGAGTGGTCGGTTGCAACCTGGTCGTCATTTCATTCCCTTCAAAAAATCAGCAGCCAGTGCATGATTTGGGTCGCGCTGCAGCACGATTTGCAGAAGCGATTTGGCTTTTGTTTTTTTGCTCATACCGAGTTGTGCCTGCGCTTGCAGAAACAACGCCGTCGTCTCCTGCCGAAATTGCAGGTCATCATTGAACAACAGCATCGTCGGCAAGGACGTGGCGAAGTAATCAATCTTCGCGGTCGCCTTTTGGAGTTTCCGCGCGCAGGCCAACAGGTCGCGTAAAAGTTTCCCCGCCTTCCCTCGCCGGCCGAGTTTTTCCCAGGACAAGGCTGAGTAGTAGGTCATCTCACTGAAAGCGCGAACGCTCATTTCCTGGAAATCGCCTTTGAAGTTCGCCGCCGCGAGCCAGTGGTGACGGGCGGACTTGTCATCCCCAAGATCAGCGCACGCACAACCGAGCCAGTAATGAATGTCGCTCTGGTTGGCAAGCAGGTGTTTGGCCTCGCTCAAATTGCGCGGCGAAGTCAAAGCGTGCTCAAAATGCAAACGTGCCGTGGCAAAATCACCGTTGACCAAAGCGGCGCGGCCCAGCGCCAGTTGCGCGCGAACATGCTGGCCCAGCGGGCCGCCTTCACCACCTTCCCACGGCTGAAACTGCCGGCTGGTGACGAGTTTCAGTGCCTTGGCGTGCTGGCCGGTCTGGTTGTAGAGCGCGCAAAGCTCGATACTCAAGTCATCGCGCCGTTCAACTAAATCAAGGTGTTTCTTCAGTTCGCGTAAACGCTTCTCCGGTTTGTCGCCGAGGCGCTTCCAAAGCTGGTCGCGCTCGTAGAGCAGGCGTGCATCATCGGGATTGGACTTAAACGCCTTGTCGTAAGCGGTGCGGGCTTTGGCCGGTTGTTTGCAAATGTTGAAATAGCCGATGCCGAGATTACGCCAGACGATGGAAAAACTTCCGTCCAGCTTTGCACTACGATCCCACAAGTGAATCGCTTCCCCGTGACGGCGGCGGTCGTAAAACAAATTGCCGAGATAATACGGCGCGCGGGCATCTGCCGGGTTCGCACGTATGGCAGATTTCAAAACTGCAATTTCCTCCAAACGCGCCGGGAAACAGTAGTCCGGCGGCAGCGCGGCGGCGCGCTTGAAATGTTTCAACGCAGCCTTCATGTCGCCGCGTTTTTCCTCCAACCAGCCGAGTGTGTAATGAACGAGCGGCAGCGCGCCCCAGCTTTGATCGGGCAAATCGCGCGGCACCGCACCCGCGTTTTTCAATACCTCAATGGCTTCGGCAAGGAAACCAGCCCGGGTGCAGTCATGGGCAAGGTCCAACTGTGTTTGCAAATCACAGGCAAGTTTTTCATGGTTGAGATGCCGCGCCCACCAGTCGAGTGGGTCGAGCTTCAGCGTACCCTGTAGAAACACGTTTCCCTCGTCGGCATGACCCAGCTTGCGAAACACAATCACCTTCAGATTTCGCGCACGAAGATTGTCCATGTCGAAACGTAGTGATCGATTTATATGCTCCGCAGCCGTCACCCAATCCTCCCGCACGCAATCAATCTCCGCCAGTGCGTGGTAGCCGGCCGCAGCCCATGCCTGATTCCAAGTCGCCTTGTAAAACGAGCCGTAAGCTTCGGCGTCGCGATTGAGACACCTCAAGCACAGGCCAAGGTTGTAATATGCTTCGCAGTCGTAGGGATTCAGGTTGCGGCGGGTCAGTCGTTCAATTGCTTTGCGAAAATGCTTTTCGGCTTCGGTGAATTCACCACGGCGAAGATGCCACAAGCCCACCGCATTGTTGCAGCGGGCGTCGAGCGGATCGCGGCGCAACGCTTCGCGCCAGTACAGCGCGGGCGAGCGTGTGGCATGACGGTATTGATCGAGGTGCAGGCCGGTGATGTAAAGTTCGTCGGTGCTCGCGATGTCCGCCGGGTTGGGCGGTTCAGTGGCCGGTGGAGGAACTTCGCCTTTCACTCGCGGCTTGGGCTGATAGGAAATCAGTTCGCGTCCAGCTTGATCGCTGACGTCAATGAGTAAGTCCGTTTGGACGACACCTTTGGGCAATTTGATTTTCTCGACGAGCGGCTTCGCGGGCGAAAGGTCACGCTTGATGCGAGCCAGTTGCTTTCCTTTGCCCGTGATCGTGACGACCGCTTGAGGTTGTTTGCTTGTGACGGCAACGCCGAGCTGCAGTTCGCCTTTCGGGACGTGCAAGCTGATGGCTGCCTCGAGATTTGCGTGCTGCGCCGGACCGATCTGTTGGATCGGATACCAATACTGACTCCATGATTTGGTTTCGCCGGGTTGCAGGAAGCTGAAGTCGGGCTGGTTGTCGGTATAAACACCCGCCATGATTTCGATGTAAGGGCCAAATTCGCCGCGCGCATCGGCGTCGGTCAAATTACGATCCCACGCGTAACCGAACTCGTGATTGCCCCAGGTCCACTGTTTCTTGCCGGGCGAGATGTGATGGTTCGCGTAATGAATGATACCGGCCTGCGCCGCGTAATCGTAACTGCCAAAGAAATCTTCCCGGCTCCCCATGCACATATATGACGTGGGTACGGGAATGTTGGCGTAGTACGACAAATCATTCGGCGCGTAATCCACTGGCGCTTTGCCGCCGCAGTTCGGTGGAATGAAATGAGCCGGACGTTCGGCGGGCGGAACACCCCTTCGTCCGCGTTCACCATAGTTCACACCGTAGTAATGATCCTGGCACAGGGGATACTCGCTCATCGACCGCCGTGCATGATCGGCCACGTAATAGACATCCGGCGGGAAAAAACTCTGATACGCCTCATGCACGCGGGTGGCGACGTTGGCCCACCAGAGAAACGTCTGCGTGAACGGGGTGCGGTTGTGGGCGCGCACCTTGAGCTCGAGATAGGCCCGGCCCGGATGCAGGCAGATGCCGTGCATGCCTTTCATGCGACACATCGGATCGTGGTCGCTGCACCAGATTGTTTTCGAGCCATCCGCGTGCTCTTCAATCTCGAAGTCCACCGGCAGAAACGTTGCCGGACGATGATGTTGCGGCCAGTTAAACTCAATTCCCCCCGAGATCCACGGTCCGGCAAGGCCCACGAGTGCAGGCTTGATGACCGGCTGATTGTAAATCACGTCGTAACCATTGGTCTTGTCCTGCAGGACATGAATGCGACCACCGATTTCAGGCAACACCATGGCGCGAATAAATTCATTCTCGATCCATATAGCTTTCCACTTGCGATTCACCGGCTTTTCCGTGATGCGATCCGTAAACGGCAGCGGATACACCTTGCCACTGCTGCCCTGATACACCCGCTTCTCAAGAAACATCGGGTTTTTATCCGGTGGCGCAGGCAGGTAAGTCGGCAGGACCATGTCTTCAACCCGGACAGAGACCTCCCCTGCCCCTTTCATCATGGCTGGCATCCGGCGGTTCATGGTTTATCCACCAGTTCCCTTTCAATTTGTTCCAAGGTCTTGCCCTTGGTTTCCGGCAGCTTGAATTTGATGAACACAAATCCCGCGATGCAAATTGCGGCATAAAGCCAGAACGTTCCCGCCGAACCGAGTTTTGCGTTTAGAATGGGAAACGTATAAGTGAGGAGGAAGCACGCAATCCACAACGATGAAATGGCTACGGCCATGGCCGCGCCCCGAATGCGATTGGGAAAAATCTCCGAAATCACCACCCACACCACCGGCGCCAGCGACATGGCGTAACACGCAATCGCCGCCAATACCAACAGCAGCATCGGCAACCCCGTAACGCTGTTGTGATAACAAAAACCCATGGCAATATAGATGACCGCCAGGCTCGCCGAACCAAACAACATGAGCGGCCGGCGGCCACCGCGATCCACCACCCCCAGCGCGACAAAGGTGAAAGCAAGGTTTACCGAGCCGGTCCAGGCGATGTTCTTGAGAACGCTGGAAATATCATAACCGGCGGCACGGAAGATTTCCTCCGCATAGTTGAAGATGACATTGATCCCGCACCATTGTTGGAACACGGCCAGCACCACTCCCAGCACGAGTACCTTCCTCATCTTCGGGTCCAACAGGTCGGCGAAACGCACGTGCTGAACCTCTTCCCTGGCCAGTGTGGCTTCGATGTCGGCCAGGGCCACGTTCGCATACTTTTCGCCGCCGATCTTCGTCAGAATACCGCCGGCCTGAACGGTGCTTCCATTGTTCGCCAGCCATCGGGGACTTTCGGGAACGAACAGCATGCCGACGAAAAACAACAATGAGGGCGCGGCGGTCAGGCCAAACATCCAGCGCCAGCCTTGCTGGCCGAACCAGGAATTGCGGATGAATTCGTCGGTCGCGCCCGCCGGCAAATTGCGCACCAGAAACCAGTTGATGTATTGCGCGAGCAGAATGCCGATGACGATGGTGAGCTGGTTGATCGAAACCAGCCGGCCACGAATCTGCGCCGGCGCGATTTCGGCGATGTACATGGGGGAGAGGTTCGACGCCAAACCGATGGCTACACCGCCAAGCATGCGCCAGGCAATAAAGATCGTAAAGCTGTGGGCCAGGGCATTGCCCAGGGAAGTTACCGCAAAGAGCAAAGCTGCGACGATCAGCAGGCGCTTTCGGCCAAAGCGGTCGCTCAAGGCTCCGGCAACCAGCGCTCCGACCAGACACCCGATGAGCGCGCAACTGTTGGCCCAACCGATTTGCGCCTCGCTGGTCAGTTCAAAATATCTCTGAAAAAACGGCTTCGCACCGCCGATGACGACCCAGTCCCAGCCGAACAGCAGTCCGCCCATCGCCGCAACGATGGAGATCAGCGACACGTAACCGATGTTGTAGTCGGCCTTCAACGTGGCGGTTTCGGTTTGAGTTGCGGTCATCATATCAAAACTTTTCTATGGATAAACGAGGCGGAAAAAAACGTTTACGTCGGTCTCGCCGATCGGGACGACCCACTTGTTCGTCCATTGCGAGCCGATGACGTCCGACCAGTTCGTGCCGAGACCAACTCCCGCGCCGTTGGTCTGAACCTGAAGCCGCCAGCCCGTGTGACCAACTGGCCAGTCCAACGTTAGATTGCGGTAGTTGACTTCCGCAGTAATATTCGTCGGATTCAGCAGTGTTAGAATCGCAGTGTTGGTTACACTTCCGCTGCCACCGGTTACTTGCACCGTGTAAATTCCCGCGTCGCTCAAACTCCCCGGGCTGCGGGTGATGGTGTTGGCGTTCTGTCCGTCAAGCACCGTCCCATTCTTTCTCCATACATAACTGAATGGCGGAGATCCCGATGCCACGGTGGTCAAAGTCGTCGAGATCCCAACAACCAACGCCTGGTTGGTCGGGCCGGTTGCGCTCGTGCTCCCCGAGCCCAGCCGGAACAGCTTCGCCTGTTTTGCTCCGAGACTCACACTCCAAGTTGTCCCGCTCACGCTGGAAATGGCCCCACTCCACAGGTCAACCGCGGTAAAAGTTCCCGCGAGGCCAAGCCGGGCCAGGTTCAGGCTTTTATTGGCAGTGGATGCGGCGTAGTTGAACACGGCCACGTACCAAGTGCTGCCGTCCTGCCGCACAAACACATCGCTGGCGTCCGACCCAGTATTGCCTTCCACCGGACGGAAGGAAACGCCGGCCCGGGCTACTTCGTT
>Ga0182027_10006126_pt1 | contig 18105 bp, 18 predicted proteins | sample 712E1DmetaG_FD_121300 | JGI IMG/M metagenome (GOLD analysis project Ga0182027, IMG submission 121300) | Permafrost microbial communities from Stordalen Mire, Sweden - 712E1D metaG (Illumina Assembly) | ecosystem: Environmental > Terrestrial > Soil > Wetlands > Permafrost | place: Sweden... | reverse complement strand
GGCCGGCTATTACGCCCTGCTGGAGATGGAGCGCACCAATGCGCCGGTGCTGGCCGGGCAGGCTGGCGACCGGCTGACCAAGGGCTTGCAGGCCATGATCGAAAAACACGGCCTGCCGTTCGTGGCCTTCAACCAGGGTTCGATCTGCCACCTGGAGACTTCCGGCGTCATGCTGCTGGATCTGCATAACCCGATCCGGCTGCTGAAGGGGCTTAAGCCGCGCCGGCATATGATGGAAGAAATGGGCGCGGCCTATATGGCGAACGGCCTGATCACCCTGGCGGGCTCGCGCATGTACACCTCCATGGCCGATACCGACGCCGTCATCGATGACGCTTTGGGCAGGTTCGAGGCCGTTTTATCGAGCGTATAGACATGCAAAACCAGGTTCCATAATCTAAGAAAAGGATACGGCTAAATATGGCGAATCAATATTGGAATAATAAAGTGGTTTTGATCACTGGCGGTTCCAGCGGGATCGGGCTGGCTGCAGCCAAACAACTGGCTTCGGCGGGCGCGCAAGTCTGGCTGGCAGCACGCCGGCTTGAGCTGCTGGAGAGCGCCCTGAAGGAAGTACAGGCAGCCCGGCGCGACCCATCCCAGAAATGCGGGATCATCTCCGGCGATGTATCTGACCCTAAGCAGGCGGCGCAGATGGTCGAGACCGTCACAAAATCTGCCGGTGTGCCGGATGTGCTGATCAATTCGGCCGGTATCTCTCAGCCGGGTTATGTGCACGAGCTTTCACCGGAGGTATTCGAGCACCTGATGCAGGTCAATTATCTGGGCACGGTCTATGTGACTTCGGCTGTCCTGCCCGCCATGATGAAACGCGGTTCGGGGCATATCATCAACCTTTCCTCCATAGCAGGCTATATGGGCGTTTTTGGATACAGCGCGTATGGTGCAACCAAGTTCGCCGTGGCCGGGTACTCGGAAGTCTTGCGGGCAGAAATGAAGACCCATGGCATTCGCGTGTCGGTGGCTTTCCCACCCGATACCGATACGCCGCAGTTGGCCTATGAGACTCCATTCAAAATGGAGGAAATGCTGGCTCTTGAAGGGAGCACAAAACCACTTTCTGCCGATAGCGTGGCCCACTCCATCCTACAACAGGCCGAGAGGGGCCATTTCATGGTTTTTCCTGGAACTGACTCTCGTTTGTTCTATCTCTTAACCACCAAACTGCCCAAGAACCTGGTCTTTGTGATCCTGGATATGATGGCAACCCCAAAGAAAAAAGTCCAAAAGGCGTAAGTTTTATTCCTTGCAATAATCAGCTTACGGCTTTATATTGGATTGGAATGGCGGCCTGAAAAAGAGAAGTTCTTCAAGATAAGTGCTAATCAATCATTTGAGATGAATTGGAGAATGCAATGGACATCTTTGAAAAATGCTCAAAATTTACCGCGGCCAAAGAGGCGATTGCCGGGGGATACTACCCCTACTTTATCCCTTTGACCGAGAATGAAGGCACGGAAGCGGTTTTTCAGGGACACCGCATGATCATGTGCGGGTCGAATAATTATCTCGGATTGACCACTCATCCCAAGGTTCGCCAGGCGGCAATGGATGCCATCCAGCGCTTCGGTACATCCTGCACTGGTTCGCGTTTCTTGAATGGAACCATTGAACTTCACGAACAACTCGAACGTGAATTGGCTGTATATGTCGGCAAAGAGGCCGCGCTGGTTTTCTCGACCGGTATGCAGACCAACCTGGGCACCATCAGCTCGATCGTCAGCCGTGATGACGTGGTGGTACTGGACAAACAGGATCACGCCTCCATTGTGGATGGCGCCAAGCTGAGTTGGGGCAAGACCCTGCGCTACCGCCACAACGACATGGCTGACCTGGAACGGGTATTAAAACAGGCCGGCAGAATGTCGGAATTTTGGTGGTGGTGGACGGGCTGTACAGCATGGAAGGCGATATTGCCCCCCTTCCGGATATCATCCCCCTCTGTAAAAAATATGGCGCCCGCTTGATGGTGGACGATGCGCATGCAACCGGTGTGCTCGGCGGTGGCCGCGGTACGGCTGCGCATTTCAACATGACCAAGGATGTGGATCTGATCATGTCCACATTCAGCAAATCCTTTGCTTCGCTGGGTGGCTTCATCGCCGGCGATATGGATATTGTCCAATACATCAAGCACCATGCTCGCTCGATGATATTCAGCGCCAGCATTCCGCCTGCCAATGCCGCCGCAGCCCTGGCTGCCCTGCATGTCATGCAGGAAGAACCCGAGCGGATCCAGCGTCTCGACCAGATTGCCACTTTTATGCGCAAAGAATACCGTCGTCTTGGTTTCGATATTGGCAAATCTGAAACCCCGGTTATCCCCATTCATATTGGCGATGACCTTCGCACGATGACGATTTGGAAAGAGCTTTTCGATGCAGGCATCTTTGTTAACCCGGTTATCTCTCCGGCAGTCCCGGAAGGCAGCCAGCTCCTGCGCACCAGCTATATGGCCACTCATACTGACGCGCAAATGAACCGTGTCCTGGAAACCTTTGCCAAAGTCGGCAAGGATGTGGGATTGATTTCCTGACAGGAAATTGAACGATAGGAAAAAAGCCTGGCGGCAATTCAACCGCCAGGCTTTTTTAGTGTTGCAATCTCAAGAAATTTTCCCGTTCTTCGCGGCCCGGTACTAACCCTTTAAGGAAATTACATCTGCGAGAGGTTCGCCGTTAATGAAGATAGCAACATCTTTCACGATTGGGAACTGCAGGACGGTTTGCTCGACCTGTGCTTGCACGCGCGGCGTATCGCATTCGCCACCCATCACCAGTCTTCCGGTCAAATAAACGCTGGCATTACCGTTATTGTCTATGCTGGCACTTTCCACCTGAAGGTCTGACTGGTACAGTGCATTATAGAGGCCCGATTGGCCGTAGTATTGACCTTTTACCGAGAGTAATGCCTGCAACGCGGCTTTCAATACGCCTTGGGTGGGATGGATTTCTACCTGGACCGGGACCGCGCTGTCGCCGCATCCTACTGGAACACCGGTCTTTCCATTATCATCGACAGCTATTACGAAGATTTTCACCATTTGCGGAGAAGACACGGCGAACGGTGCCTGGGTATTGGTTGGGATCGGAAGGTTGGTCGCAGCCGGGTTACTTGTTGAAACTGGGATGCTTGGAAATGCCTGGGAGTCCGTTACGACAACCGGGGCGAGGGTCATGGCCGGAGTCTGGGCTTCTGTACTGTTCGCAGCCAAAGCACTGGAAGTGGTTGGTGAATGTTCCATACCAACTTCGAATGTGCTGTTGCAGGCCGTGATGAAAATAAGTATGGAAATTACAGATAAGGTCCGGGTTATCATGGTGTCTCCTCCGAATAACAACAGGTTTATTCAAAATTGTTTTCCCTTGGCCTAATTACAGGCTGCCGGCAACAATGGGGCCACAGCGGTGCCGTTAGCCACCTTGGTGAATTTACCTGCAACGATACCCATGGGTTGGAAGGGCGGAGTAGCCTGCACGGCTGGCTGACCCAGACGCAAGGTATAGCAGCCCACAAAGGTCTGCGTTGTATTCGTGGTGGTGAGCACGATCTCGGCCAGGGGCACCTTGTAATACAGGCTGCCGGCTGCGCCTTCACTCTGAACCGTGCCAAAGGTAACGGTGATCACATCCGTGTTGGCATACCCGGCCGCATAAGGATCAAAGGGGCCTGGATAAGTAGCCGGGTTCTGGTAATAGTAATAGGCCCGAACATATTGTTTCAAGTTGAGGGCATTCAGGAAAGAACTGACCGTTTCGATCGGCCCGCTGCGGTTATCGAGGAAATTGCTCTTGTCGATATTAAGGCTGGTGCCTGATGCCGCCACCGGGCTGCCCCCGCTCGGGAAACCGTTGCAAGCTGTAGCCAGGGCGCTGGCGTCACTGGCAGTCAGGGAGGATGTTTTCGCGGATCCACGGTCGATGCTCATTGGATTGAAGGGCGGTTCCCCGAAGTTCGCCGGTTGGGCCTGGTGCACAATGTAGCAGGCGGAGAAATTGGAATGCGTGCCATCCTTGGCAGTGCTCTTAAGGATAACTGGCACGGTGTAATATAGTTGCCCCGCCCCGGCATCTCCAGTAATCTGGCCGAAAACCAGGCTCACCGAGGCTGTATTTGCATAACCATTGGCAAAGGAATTAAAGCCGCCCTGTGAGGTAGAAGGGTTTGACCAGTAATTGTATGCACGCAAATATTCCTGGCGGTTGATGGCGTTGTATAAGGAAACAATCACCTGCGAAGGTGTGCTGCGGTCGTCGATATAATTGGGCATCACCGGATTGGGGACGGCGGTATTGATAACCACAGGGACCGGTGTATTGCTGGGTGCCGGTGTAGCAGTGGTTGCCGGCGCCGGGGTATTGCTGGGCACTGCTGCAATTGTTGGAACTGGCGATGTATCCGTGGGTTGGACAGGATTCACGGCGGGCTGTGTAGCTGTTATGGCTGGAGCCTGTGGCGTACCGGTAGCAGTTTCAAGCCCAACTGCGATGATGCCATTGCATGCTGTCATAAGCAGTAAAACGAGAACTGCTGAAAATGTGCGGAATTTCATAAGAACCTCCTGGTTGGATTGAACATATATCTATTTTAGGATAACCTTGTAATGCCTGGGTGGCAGGCAGGTTACACTTTGGATACAGTCTGTGACTGATCCGTGACTGGTAGCGATTGCCTACCTGGGTACAAGGTTCCTGTCTCTGGCGGCTGTACAGACAGAACCGGTTGTTGTTTTTTTAGCGATGGTCAATAAGAGTTCCTTTCCTGATTCCTTTTCATGGATTATACAACTCCTCAATTTTTTCTTGTTTGTATTATGGCAAGAGTAAGGAAGTCGGGTGTCGAATTTTAAAATAATATGGGGCAAAGTGGTAATCATTTTCAAGAAATGTGTGATAATTGCGAAGAAGACCCAGCGAGCAGACCCATCCGCTCCAAGGGGATTATTGGGCTTTAGAGAACCGCTCGTTCTGGCAAGGCTGGACTGAACTATGAAACCAGATATCTCAAGTCTTAATTTGTCTGTTGCACTTGAACAGCTTCGCCGTAGGGAGTATTCCGCCCTGGAATTAACCGAAGCCTGCCTGCGTCAAATTGCGCGTCTCGACCCAATCTTCAATGCATTCATAACCCCATTGCTCGAGCAGGCTGTGCAGGCTGCCATGCAAGCGGACGTGATCTATAACAACCCGTCTTTCAACATGAATGAACTGCCTTTGCTTGGTATCCCGCTTGGAATAAAAGATTTGGTAGATCTGGCTGGAGTACCCACCACGGCCGGCTCAAAGTTTTTCGCAGATGTCCTTCCCACTATGGACGCGCCGGTCGTTGCGAACCTAAAACATGCCGGCGGGGTGTTCTTGGGAAAAACCAACCTGCATGAAGTTGCCCTGGGGGTAACCGGCGTCAACCCGCATTATGGAACGGTGAAGAACCCCTGGGATACTTCACGCATCTCCGGTGGATCCTCCAGCGGATCAGCAGTGGCAGTTTCTTTAGGGATGTGTCTGGCAGCGGTTGGCACGGACACAGGCGGTTCGATTCGCATTCCGGCGGCCTTGTGCGGCGTGGTTGGATTGAAGCCAACTTATGGGAGGGTAAGCACGCGCGGGGTCGTCCCGCTTTCGTGGAACCTTGACCATGTTGGCCCACTCACGCGCACGGTCCGCGATGCGGCCTACATGCTTTCAGTAATGGCGGGGTATGATTCGCAGGATCCTGCCTCTATAAATATTCCTGTAGACGATTATTTAGTACACATTGAAGGCGGTATTTCTGGCTGGCGGGTTGCCCTGGCGAAGGGGGTATATATTGAAGCGGCGGACAGCGAAGTCTTGATGGCAGTTAACCGGGCTGCGCAGGTATTCACGAAAATGGGTGCGCACGTGCAGGAAGTGGATTTGTCCTGGCTCGAGCAATTAGCGCTGGCCAATAGCTGGATGACCCAGGCGGATGGGGCGGCTTTTCATCGCGAACGGCTGAAGGAACATCCTGATTGGTTTGGGGAAGACGTGTTGCAGCGTTTGGAGAGCGGCGCGGCACTCAGTTCCAGTGATTACGCCATGGCGCGGCGCCATCAGGTGGAAGGTCGCCGTAGTTTCGAAATATTCTTTGAAGATTTCGATATTTTGCTTCTGCCAACCACCCCCATCCCGGCCCCCCTGATCGAAGGTACCGGCGCCATCCAGGCTGCCAGGCAATTGACGCGTTTTACTTCGCCATTCAACCTGACCGGGCTGCCAGCCTTGTCTGTGCCATGTGGTTTTACCAATTCCGGGCTGCCGGTAGGCCTGCAAATTATCGCAAAACATTGGGGTGAAGCGAAGATCTTACAGGCAGGCCATGCCTTTGAACAAGCCACGGAGTGGACGCGCAGCCATCCTAAAATCTAGAAAACCAGCGGGATGAACATCTTTGTCTTTTTCATATAACCCGCGTATTCCATCCCGAATTTCTCCTGGCACTCGGACTCGTCGGCGCGGGCAGTCGCATACAGAAAACCCGTGCAAACAAATGCCAGACAGCCACCCAGCACGGAAGGGAATTTAAAGAAGATACCCCAGGCCAGATATAGCAGCGATGCATATAAAGGGTGACGGATATAGCGATAAATCCCTATTGTCACCAAACGGGTGGTTGCTTCGAGCTGATCGGAAGGCTTGCCGACAGTGCGAAGCAGGAAAACGCCATAGATGATCGGGATGAGGCATACAAACAATAGGATCCAGGAAATGATCTGGTACCAGGAGAACGGAGCAACAAACCATTTCTGCAGATTAATTACCAACAAGCCAAGGATGATCTCCCAGGCAAAGAAGCGGTAGAAGCCGTGCGAACCAGGCCGGTGAAGGGATGGGAGAGAAATCCAAACAATGGCAATTGTTCCGAACGCAAAGATAACGGTCTCGATCATTCACCCTCACTTTTGCATACAGCCAAGGATTTGAGACAGGGTTCCCTGCGGTTTGGCAGGGGTGATTGCCAGCACCGGCAGGTTGCTGGTATCAGTGTAAACGCTGGCAACATTTCCGGCCTTCCAATGTTGGGAAATTATCCCGATCGCATTCTCATCCTTTTGAACAGATTCCAGCATTTCATTCGGGTTGTTTGCAAGGTGTGCCGTCGAGGTAACAGGGCTTCCATGCAGTACAGATTGATTGATTATTCCCTGCATATCCTCCCCCGAAGGATAGACCCAGACCTGAACCGGCGCATTGAGGCCGTTGATGCTTTTCCAGTTCTGGATCTGGCCCGTGAATAATTTATATACCTGATCTGCGGACAGGCTTCTGGTCGGGTTTTTCAGATTGGCAATGACCAGCAATTTATCGGTGGCAATCTGATAGTCGAATCCGGTCAGGTTGCCGGGCTTCCCTATGCGGATAACCATGGAGGCAGAGGAAAGGTCAAGAAAATCGGCCTCTCGCTGCTCGCTGGAAATAGCATCACCATTCGCGCAACTGTACAGGCTTGCCAGCCAGGGCACGCTTGCAGCGGTATATTGAACGGTAAATTGTTCCGGTTTGGGTGTCGGCGCAGTGGGAACGCAAGAAGTCAAAAGCATGCTGGCGAGAACGAAATAGGTGAATGCCTGTTTCATTTCCTACCATTCGCGCAGGATGGTTGCCAGAAGTTCTGCCCGCTCGGGCAGACTTTGTTTTAGAATGAATTCCCGGTCGGAATGGCCGCCATCACCGACTGCCCCCAGCCCATCCAGTACTGGAATGCCCAAGGGGGCTACGAAATTGGCATCGGATGCGCCACCGGTTCCGCTTGCGCGCAATTCCAGGCCGATCCCGGCTGCCAGTTTACGGGCCTTCTCGAAGGTTGTTTTCATCGTTTCGTTGGAAGGCATCGGCGGCCGGTTGAGCTCACCGTTCACCTCGATGGTGGTTCCATCCTGAACCGGCTTGAGGGCGTGCAAAGCGGCCAGAATCCGTCCCTCTTCGTCTGCCTGCATGATGCGCAGGTCAACTTCAGCGACGGCTTCTTCTGGTACCACGTTAGTTGCAGTCCCGCCGCGAATAACGCCCACGTTGAGGGTGGTGCCTTTATCGTAGTCAGTCAATTTTTGTATCACCAGGATCTGACGGGCCAGCTCTTCGATGGCATTTCTGCCTAATTGGTGGTCGCTGCCAGCGTGGGCGGCTCGCCCGTGCACCTTGACTACGAAATCACCGACGCCTTTTCGCCAGGTTTTAACTGCTCCATCGGGCATGGCCGGTTCGAGCACCAATACCAGGGCAGATTGGCGGGCCAGCGCCTCGATCAGCGGACGGGATGCCGGGCTGCCAATCTCTTCATCAGAAGTAAAAAAAGCCGTTACGGGGCGTACGGGTACCTGGTGCATCTCGACCAATGCCGAGATGGCTGCCAATGCAACCACAATTCCACCCTTCATGTCCTCAACGCCTGGCCCAACGATATGGCCATCGATCTCGCGGAAGGGCATCCTTTCCAGCATGCCGATCGGGTGAACCGTATCCATATGGGCAAGCAGCAGGATGCTGTCCCGGCCTTCTCCCCAGTGTGCTTCCACCAGATCCCCGACGGTCGTCTGTGGATGCAATTTAACTCCAGCTCCCAGACGGCGGCATTCCCTGGCTACCAATGCGCCGACTCGGTCCACGCCGGCCTTATCAGTTGATGGAGATTCGGCTTCTACAAGTTGCTTGAGCAAAGCAACCATGGAGGGGGTATGTTCGGTAAAGTTGTACATAGGGTGATCCTAGTAGAGCAGACTAAAGATGATGCAGGCTGCCCCGATGACTGCACAATATCCGGCAAATATATACAGGGAATGTCTGCTAAGGTAACCCAGCAGCCATCTGATCGCGAACCAACCAACCACTGCCGCAGTCACGAAACCCACTGCAAGAACGGGCAGGAACGAACCCAGGCCATGTATCTTTAGCAGATCCAGCGACTGGTAACCGCCGGCAGCCAGTGTGACTGGCACGGCCATCAGGAAAGCAAAGCGGGCCGAGGAAGGACGATCCAACCCGCGTGCCATCCCTGCGCTGATGGTTGTTCCCGAGCGGGAAGCGCCTGGGAAGATGGCCAAAACCTGGGCAATTCCGACAAATAAGGCGTCCCGCCAGTTCATTTTTTCGATGGGACGATTACGCTTCCCCAGCCATTCAGCCAATCCCAATACAACTGCGGTGATCAGCAGGCGAATACCGGCCTCCAGGAGCCCAGATTTGAAAAGGGCCTCCACGGCAGATTTGAGCAAAACTCCGAAGATCAAAGCCGGGATGGTTGCGATGATGATATACCAGGCCAGCCGATTCATTGGAGAAGAAAAAGGCCTGGCGAAGAAGGCTTTGATGACCGCCCAAAGCTCTTTCCAGAAATAAACGATCAAAGATAGCGTGGTGCCCAGTTGAACCAGAACCAGATAGGAAAACATGGTATCGTTGGAAGGGATGCCAAGAAAAGTTTGTCCTATCAGCAGGTGGGCTGTGGATGAGACGGGAATGAATTCCGTCAGGCCTTGCAGAATGCCGAGGAAAAATGATTGTAAGAGGTTCATGCCTTTATTCTTTCTGCATTGCCATGCCAATTATCCAGCCAGGCAGGGACTTTGCTCTCGAAGGTATTTTCAATGATCGATTGGCGGATATCTTTTACCAACTGGATCAGTGCATGTAGATTGTGAATTGACAGTAAGGTCCCCGCCAGCAGTTCTTTCGCCACGATGAGGTGCCTCAGGTATGCCCGGGTAAAGGTCCGGCAGGTGTAGCAATTGCAGGCTTCGTCAATCGGATGCGCGTCATGTGCGTATGTTGCATTCATCAGGTTCAAGCGTCCTTCGGATGAAAAGGCCGCGTTGTGACGGGCCAGACGGGTAGGCAGAACGCAATCGAAAATGTCTACTCCGCGGAGGATGCCGTTGATCAAATCCTCTGGAGTCCCTACTCCCATCAGATAGCGCGGTTTATTTTCCGGCAGGAGCGGAGTGACCAGGTCGAGGGTGGCGTACATCTCTTGTTTGGTCTCGCCGACCGATAACCCGCCGATGGCAATGCCCGGGCAAGGCAGGGAGGAGATGAATTGCGCCGAAGCTGTGCGCAGCTCCGGGTTTACTCCACCCTGGATAATTCCGAAAAGGGCCTGGTCGGTGCGTTTTTTCGCAGCCAGGCAGCGCTCCGCCCAGCGGTGCGTACGTTCCATGGCGGTTTTGCTGTATTCGTGATCGTTGGGGTCGGAGCACTCATCGAAGGCCATGATGATATCTGCCCCGAGGTGTTCCTGGATCTGGATGGATTTTTCGGGCGTGAAGCGATGGGTGGAACCATCAATATGGCTCTTGAAGGTTACGCCATCATCATCTATCTTGCGAGTTTGGGCCAAAGAAAATACCTGGTATCCGCCTGAATCGGTCAGCATGGGATGGGGCCACTGCATGAATTGGTGTAAACCACCCATATCAGCGACCAGCTCGTCGCCGGGGCGCAGGTATAAATGATAGGTATTGGCCAGTACCAGGGATGCGCCTAACTCTTCCAACTGGGCGGGTGTAAGCGTTTTAACGGTGGCTTGCGTGCCAACCGGGGCAAACACGGGTGTGTCCAGGTTGCCATGCGGAGTACTGAATACGCCTGCACGCGCCCGGCCTTGGGATGCTAGAATTTTATATGAAAACATCGCAATAATTATACTCGACTGCGATTGGTGTTATGATAGGCGGCTGTTGCAAAATTTCATTTTGGAATAAACGCGAGAAAACGGATTGAGAAACAAGCGCAATAAACCAGAGGTAAGCTGATGAACCCAACCGCATTAATTACAGATAGTACCTGTGATATTCCTCAGGCCATGATCGACCAGTATGGAATAACAGTCATCCCGCTTGGCGTGGTTTGGGGAAACGAAATCCTGCGCGACCGGGTTGATCTTTCCCCGGAAGAATTCTACCGGCGTCTTGAGCAGGATCCGGTTTGGCCGACCTCCACCCTCCCCAGCCCCGCTGAATTTGAGCAAATCTACCGGGATGCCATTGTCAAAGGTGCAAAGGAAATTGTTGTGATGACGGTCAGTGGCGCTATGAGCGGCACTTTCCAGTTGGCCGATCAGGTGGGAAAGCGTATGGAAGTGCCCGTTCATGTAATAGATTCAAAAGGTCCCACCATGAGCCTTGGCTGGCAGGTTCTGGCAGCCGCACGCGTCCGGGAGCTGGGAGGGAATGCCGCCAAAATGATCGAGGCCGCGGCCGGCGTGCGCGAGAAGCTGGTCCAAATCGTCTGCCTGGATACTCTGGAGTATCTGCATCGCGGCGGCAGGATTGGGAATGCCACCCGTTTCATCGGCGGCCTGCTGGATATCAAGCCATTGGTGGAGATCAACCACAAGACTGGGCTGGTGGAGTTTTGCGGTCAGGCGCGCACGCGCAAGAAATCCATCGAAACATTGGTGGGCCATTTCTTTGAAAAGTTATCCCCCGAAAAGCCGAAACGGATAGCCGTGTTGCACGGCGGTGCCCTGCCTGAAGCGCAGGCCCTGGCTGACCGCATCAAAAAAGATTTCAACCCGTTGGAACTGTTGGTAAATATCACCGGACCGGTGTTGGGGATCCACACCGGCCCACGGGCGCTGGCGCTCTGTGGATATACGGAAGATTAATTGTTATCCAGGATATATGAAATGTTGATTGGCAAGCCGGCACCTTCTTATTCACCGGGTTTAACGTTTCTTCTTGTCGAATATCTATCCAGGTCGGGCGTGGGATGTTCATAATGTTCTCCCATCAGGGGGGACGAGATCAGAAAATCCGCCGTGGCACGGTTGCAGGCGGTTGGTATATTCATCAGCACGGCCAGGCGTAATAGGGCTTTGATATCTGGATCATGCGGCTGGGGTTCGAGTGGATCCCAGAAGAAGATCAAGAAATCAATCTCGCCCTCGGCGATCTTTGCCCCGATTTCCATATCGCCGCCCAGCGGGCCGGATGCGAAACGGGTAATACTTAATTCGAGCTCTTTCGCGAGCAGTTCTCCAGTTGTACCGGTGGCAAAAAGGATGTGACTGGCCAGCGTGTCACGGTTGTATTTTGCCCATTCCAGCAAGTCTGTTTTTTTATTGTCATGAGCAACCAGAGCGATATATTTTTGTACTTCGATGGATTTACCTTTCATGATTTACCTCCTTCAAAAATAATAACAAAGACTCATCCGAAAATTGATGGGGATTCGCGCTAGAGCGTGCGCGGCCACGCTGCACACGCTTGAAAACCTATAAATTTCGGCTGGACAATAATTCTGCCGGCCGCGGCCGGCTGTGCAAAATAACGAACCCCAGCGCGGCTGCCAGACAAAGAATCCCGCAGGTATACCACAACCAGGCCGGATTGGCGTTATCCATGATCAACCCGGCCAGGTATGGACCGGCAGCGTAGGCAATTCCCCAAGAAATACCGTACATGAAGCTATACCGGCCGCGCATATCTTCCGGGGCGAATTTTACCACCAGCGCGTTCGAGACCGGCAGCATGATCATCTCTCCTACCGTGATGACAAGCATCGCAGCCAGGAAAAAAACATAGGTGGAGAAGAATCCATACATTGCAAAGCCAACACCGAGCAGGGCGGCTCCAATTGCCATCAAAGCCATGGGCGGGCGTTTCTCGACTCGGCGCGTGATCGGGAACTGGAACAGGACCACCAGGGCAGCGTTAAGGCTCAACAGCCAGCCATAGCCTGTTTCAGGAATACCATGGGCATTTCGTAAAAAGACCCCCAGTGTGGTGGATAAGTTGATGTATGCCAGCCAGGCCATTCCACTGACCGCGGTGAAAATGATGAAAGGGGCATCGCGCAGGATACGCAGATAGCCCCCAAAAGAAGCGGCAATTGTTTCCCCAGTGGAGCCAGGCTGGGTTTGCGGCATGGTTTCAGGGACAATGAAGAAAACAACTACTGCTGCAACCAGGCTGATGGCTGCGCCCACGATGAAGAGTACCAGATAGGAATGGATGGCGATGAAGCCTCCAATGGCGGGGCCGAGCGCGGCGGATAAATTGATCGCAACTCGAAGGATGCCAAAACCTTGAGGACGTTTTTGTTCGGGAAGAAGATCGCCAACAATGGCCTGGTAGGCCGGGCTGGCAATGTCTGTGAAGATCCCGGCAATAAATCCAAATATGAAAAAGAGCGTCACTGTGGTCGCCAACCCCAGCGCCAGGTGTGAAAGTGATGTCGCCACCAGGCCCAGAATGATCATCCCCTTGCGGCCAAGCCGGTCGGTAAGCGCGCCTCCCGGGAAACTGCCGATAAAGCTGGAGGAGGTCCAGACGGCAAAAAGTGCGCCGACCGTCTCCATTCCAACGCCAAATCGTTTTGTCATATAAAATGCAAAAAACGGCAGTAGTAATGACGTGCCGAGTCGGTCTATGAAGTTGACGATCACTACCATCCAAAAGGCGCGTGGATAGTCATGGTAAATATTCACCAGCCGTTGGATTTGTCTTCTCAAAAACATGGTTAAGATTTAATCGCCCGCGTGGCAATGTAGGTGGGATGAAACTTACTGATGGGTGAGTCTGGGCAAATATCTTCGTAAAAGCCCGTGATGGCAAACCCTGCATCGGTCTGCCCACCCAGCAAGTCTGTCAGGCTGTGGCCGAATTCGAGCGGTGTGGCTTCCTCGATGCAAACTTCCAGATCTTCCGGGTCCATGCTTTCCAGGTCGGAATAGGGGATGGAATATTTGATCTGCAGGGTTTCCTGTTCATCGGCATGTGTCCCGATCATATAATAGATCGGGTTGGCAGAGCCGGCCAGCAATAACCCGCCGGGCCGGAGGACGCGGAAAGCCTCGTTCCATACAGGTCGGACCTGCGGACAAAAAACGTTGGAAACAGGATGAAAAACCAGGTCAAATGATTGATCTGCAAAAGCGGAAAGGTCGCGCATATCCCCTTCGACCGTCTTCAAGACCAGGCCTTCCCGTTTGGCGACAATGCGGTCATGCTCAAGTTGGGCCGGCGAATTATCGAAAATGGTAACTTTTGCTCCCAGGGCTGCAAAAATTGGCCCTTGCTGGCCACCCCCGCAAGCCAGGCCAAGCAGGTCCAACCCATGTAGAGGCGGGAACCATTCATGTGGCACGGGTTTGGTTTCTGTCAAAAGAACCGAGAATTCACCCAGCCGTGCGGCGGCAATGACCTCAGGTGTAACTGGAATGGTGAATGGATTATTCTTATCCACCTGGCGGTCCCAGGCGTAGCGATTGTATTTACGGACATTCAGGGTTGGCTCGGATTTGGGCATGGCTGGCTCCTGCGGCGATTATACAGCCTGAATCTCAAATTAATAAACCATCCCTGCAAGCAGCCTTGCAGGGATGGTTTATAGGATAGTAAAAAGAATTATGGGGTGGCAGTGGGGGCGATTCCCGATCCGGTCCATGTAAACGTGCGTGGCAGGCTTACAGCTCCGGCTACGCTCCAGATTGGATTGCCCTGGTCGTCGGTCCCGGTCTGGCGGACGGTTACCACCGACCAACTCATTACGTGAGGAGAATTATCCTGTGGACGGAAGGTGACTGGAACTATGAATTTGGTATCGGTCACATAAGCAACCAGCTTGCGAGACCCATCGGTAATTACATCCTCAACGGTAACCTGGTAGGATTCATTACTGCGCAGTGTACCAATGGACGCCCACTGGAGCGTGATGGTATCGTTCGCCAGGGTAAAGGGTGCCCCGTCTGCAGGCAGGAGCAGGTTGGGTGCCGGATAGGGCGGTGGGATGGTCGGTGTGGGGCTTGGGCCAGGTGTGGCCGCACGCATGCACAGCGGGATTTCCAGCTTTTGATCGACGAAAACACTATCCGTGCTCAGGCCATTTTGATCCTTGATGGCTTGCATCGAGACGCTGTAAGCGGCCGCGATGTTGCTGAGAGTGTCATTCGCTTGCACGGTGTATTCCACGGTCTGGCAGGCCGCCCGGGTTGCTGCAGCCGGCTCCAGTGTTGCGGTGGGAGGCGGGAGCTGCGTCGGAGTAGGCAGCGGAACCTTGATCTTCTGGCCGATCACCAGGTTCGTGCAGGTGCTATTAAGGTTATTTGAAGAAATGATTTCAGCCACTGTGGAATTATACAGGCTGGCAATCGCTCCGCAACTATCGCCTGCCTGAACGGTATAAATGACCGGGGGTTGCGGGGTCAATGTGGGTGTGTCGGTCGGTATGATGGTATCCGTAGGTGTTGAGGTAAGGGTGACTGTTGTGGTTGGACTGGGGACGGCCGTTGGCGCCTGGATTTGGTGAGTCCCTTGCAGGGTGAAATATAAAGCACCTGCGCCGATGACAAGAAAGCCTGCCAGCACAGCCAATGCCACTGGCAGGCTGAGGGTTACTTCCGGCATACGGGCTCCCTGCACGGATTTCTCGGATTTTGCTTTTGGTTTAGGTGTGGCGCTGAATTCGCTTCCGCAAACAACACAACGGGTGGCGTTTTCTGCAAGACGGGTGCCGCAGGTTGGGCATAATTTTGTGGATGTGGTTTCCGGGCTCATAATTTCAAAATTATACCATGAGGCCTGCTGCAAGAGAGAGAAATGCCGATCAAGGAATGCGCATATCCATAAAGCAAATCGGAAACTTCCATCATCCTTGCATTATAATGGGCCCGTCATGGAAAAAAATTATGCATTATACAAAACCATGCTGATCATCCGCCGCTTCGAAGAGCGGTTGCTGGAGGAATTCAGCGCTGGGAAGCTGGTTGGTACCACACATACCTATATTGGGCAGGAAGCCGACGCGGCAGGGATATTCTCGGTTACCGACCCGGATGATGTGGTCTTCAGCAGTCATCGCTGTCATGGGCATTTCCTGGCGTACGGCGGGGAAGCTTATCGACTGGCGGCCGAGTTAATGGGGAAGGCTACCGGTTTGGTCGGCGGGCGCGGGGGCAGCCAGCATATCCAGTGGCGAAATTTTTATTCGAATGGCATCCAGGGTGGGATTGTCCCGGTGGCAACTGGTATGGCGCTGGCGGAGAAAGTTCAGCAGACAGGTAAAATCGTATTAGTTTTTATTGGCGATGGGACGCTCGGCGAAGGCATTCTTTACGAGAGTATTAATATCGCTGCGTTGTGGAGACTACCCATCCTGTTTGTTCTGGAAAATAACGGCTATGCCCAAACCACGCCGGTTGAAAAAGGGGTGGCAGGTTCGATGGCCGGCCGTTTCTCAGCATTTGGTATCCCGGTCTGGGAGTGTAGTTCTTCAGACGTGTTGGAAATCATTCCTAATGCAAAAGAGGCGGTTCGGCATGTCCGGACAGAAATTTGCCCGGGTTGCTTAATCCTGCAAACCCATCGCTTCTCGGCTCACAGCAAGGGTGATGATCTGCGTACGCAAGAAGAACTTAGCCGCATCCGTGCTTTCGATCCATTAAAAATTCATGGATTCCGCCTGACCGATGAAGAACGCTCCAGGGCAAATATTGAAGTAATGGCTATCGTTGAGGGTGCTTTCAGTCGTGCAGAAGCCGATTTGTCACCCATGCTCAATCCGACGGACTAAATCCCAGTGACAGAAACTGTTCTTAGCCGACTCAATCAATCTCTTCATTCCGTCATGGAATCGGATAGCCGTGTTTACCTGCTCGGTGAAGATATTCTCGACCCTTACGGGGGCGCATTCAAAGTTACTCGTGGGTTGTCCACTAAATTCCCTGAGCGGGTCCTGACTACGCCTATCTCTGAAGCAGCCATCATGGGCGTTGCGAACGGCATGGCGCTACGCGGTTTGCGTCCGGTGGCTGAAATCATGTTTGGCGACTTTGTCACATTGATCGCCGACCAGTTAATCAACCATGCCGCCAAGTTCCGCTGGATGTATAACGACAATGTCCGTGTGCCGGTGGTAGTGCGGGCGCCCATGGGCGGACACCGTGGTTACGGCCCGACCCACAGCCAATCCCTTGAGAAATTGTTCCTCGGCATCCCGGGTTTGAATGTGGTTGCTCCCAATACTCTTGGAGATCCCGGCGCGTTGTTGGAAGCTGCCATTGCCGATGACGATCCGGTATTGTTTGTGGAGCATAAATTACTTTATACCCGCCCGATGCTTGAATCCGGTCTCGGCGACCTGGTTGAATTCGAGATTGAAAAGCTTGGCAAAGCCTACCCGAATTACATATTTCGCATTCCCAACCATGTTCCTCAGCTTACGATTGCCACCTACGGTTATAACTTCGAACTCGCCCGTGTAGCTGCTATGGAATTATTGATGGAACACGAAATCTTCTCCGAACTTATCCTTTTTTCCCAACTCAGCCCCATTGATTTGGAACCGCTATTCGAAACGCTTAAAAAGACTCGCAAGCTGCTGACCATTGAAGAGGGCACATTATCGCTTGGTTGGGGAGCAGAAGTGATTGCCCGTGTAGTTGAGTGCGGTTCTGATTCGAGTAGCTATAAATTCCGCCGTATTGCTGCGCGCAATCTGCCTATTGCCAATTCCAGAATTCTTGAGGATGCCATTCTGCCTTCGGTAGATGATATTGTACAATCAGCCTTGTCTTTGGTTTCCTAAATCGATGTGATCCTTTTGGTTTATGGAAAATAAAAATGATTAAATCCGAAATCCTCGTCCCGTTACTTAATGCCAACGAACCCGAAGCACGCGTTGTCGATATTTTTGTTAAGGATAGGCAGGTTGTTGAAAAAGGCGTGCGGCTTTTTACCATCGAGACAACCAAGGCCGCATCTGATATTGAGGCGCCCGAGGCAGGTTTCGTTCGCCTTCTCACAAGTAAGGGAGCCATGCATTCGGTCGGAGACCGTTTGGCGGTTATTACGGAAACTAGCGATGATGAAATCGGGGTTCTTGCCAAAGACGTGGTACAACCCCAGCCGGCAAACGACTTGCGAATCACCAAGCCAGCCCGGGCATTGGCAGACTTGCTTGGAATTGACCTGGCAAATCTTCCTCGCGGTCGACTGGTCACGGAGGAAATCATCCGTCAGGCTGCCGCTGAGACACAAATAAAAGATCTAAAATTGCCGCCTACGAATAAGCCCTATTTATTGGTTTTCGGAGGAGGAGGACATGCCAAATCAATCCTGGATATGGT
>Ga0182027_10006125_pt1 | contig 18106 bp, 15 predicted proteins | sample 712E1DmetaG_FD_121300 | JGI IMG/M metagenome (GOLD analysis project Ga0182027, IMG submission 121300) | Permafrost microbial communities from Stordalen Mire, Sweden - 712E1D metaG (Illumina Assembly) | ecosystem: Environmental > Terrestrial > Soil > Wetlands > Permafrost | place: Sweden... | reverse complement strand
CTTGTCCGAGAAGGCGCCGTTCATGCAATTCAGCACCTTCCGTTTGATGACGTTGCGCACGGCCGCCTCCATCATGCCCCAGGCGCTGGAGGTGCTCAGGTAGACGGGGTCCTTCGTATAAAAAAGCGCCTGCAGGTCGGGCTGCAGGGATTGATAGAGCGCAACGAAGTCCGAGCTGCGGTGCCCGATCATGGGCTGGGTCATCGCACGCAGCGTCTTTTCTGATACGGCCACCGGGCCGGGGATGAAGAGTTTGTAGCTCATGGAATGGAAGGAAAGAGGGTGGAGCGGGAGGGAAAGCCGGGAGTGACTGTGTTCCCGGGGCGAAGCGGCGGCTGTGCCTAGCCGCCGGTTTGTTTGACGACCCGGCGGTTGGCGTCGGCCAGCACGAGCACTTTCGGATGCCAGTTCGCGGCCTCGCGTTCGTCGACCACGGCGAAGCACATGATCGTGACCAGGTCGCCCGGTTTGCCAAGGTAGGCGGTGGCGCCGTTCAGGCAGATCGACTTTGATCCGGCCGGAGCGGCGATGGCGTAGGTCTCGAACCGTTCGCCGTTGTTGAGGTCGCTGACCAGGATCCGTTCGTACTGCCGGAGTCCGACGGAGGCCATGAGTTCGACGTCGATGGCCATGCTACCTTCGTAATTGAGGCTGCTGTCGGTAATTTCGGCCCGGTGAATCTTGGACTTGAGCAGATTGAGTTGCATGACGCGGCGTGGACGGTAGGAAACCATAACGAAGCGAACCGCGGCCCTGTTCGTCAACCATCAATCTCCCCTGTCTTGCGCATGTCGCCCCTTTGGCTGAAGAGAAAAGCGTATGCTTTCGAGCAATACACGATCGATGTGATCCTGGGGCGACGGGAGGATACGGGTGCCGCGGTGTACGGGGCGTTCCTGCAGGGCGTTTCGCTCTTGTTCAACGGACTGGTTCAGCTCCGCTTCTGGCTCTACCGGCAGCGCATCCTTCATGACCAGCCGCTGGGCTGTCTTGTCGTCGTGGTCGGGAATCTCACCGTGGGGGGCACCGGCAAGACCCCGGTGGTGGAGAAGTTCGCCCGGGCGCTGGCCGAGCGCGGCCGGAAGGTCGCCATCCTCAGCCGTGGTTACAAGAGCAAGCGCCCGCCTTTCTGGCGCCGGGCCTGGAATGGGCTGACGCATGCCGAGGAGCCGCCGCCGCGTGTGGTGAGCGACGGAGCCCGGGTGCTGCTCGACTCGGAAGAGGCGGGGGACGAGCCCTTCATGCTGGCGCGCAACCTGCCCGGAGTCGTGGTGCTGGTGGACAAAAACCGCGTCAAGGCCGGCACGTACGCGATCCGCCGCTTCGGCTGCGACACCCTCGTGCTCGACGACGGGTTCCAATACCTGCCGCTCAAAGGCCGGCTCAATCTGCTGTTGGTGGATACCACGAATCCTTTTGGCAACGGGCACCTGCTGCCACGCGGCATCCTGCGCGAACCCATCAAACATCTGCGGCGCGCGTCTTACGTGTTTCTCACCAAGTCGACCGGCCGGCGGGATCCCGAGCTCGATGAACTGATTCAAAAACACAACCCGGGCGTCGACGTCATCGAGTGCGCGCATCGGCCGCAGCACCTGCAGCGCGTCGGCCAGGCGGAGCAGCAGCCGCTCGATTATCTCAAGTACCGGCGCGTCGGCGCGTTCAGCGGCATCGCCACGCCGGAGAGCTTCGAGCATTTCCTCCGGGAGCTCGGGGCGAATCTCATCTATACAAAGCGGTTTCTCGACCACTATCGTTTCACCCAGGAGGATCTGGACCTGGTGTTCGCACAGGCGCAGCAGGCCGGACTGGAGTTTCTCGTCACCACCGAGAAAGATTCAGTGCGGTTGAGCGGGAACCTGCATTTCCCTCTTCCGCTTTACTATCTGCGGCTCGAGATCGAGATCATCCGGGGCGCGGCGGATTTCCAGGAAGCTGTGTCCCGCATCTGTTTTCCCGAACACCACCAGCTCGTCCCGCCTGGGCCAACGGCCCAAGCATGATGGGACCGCCGGGGAGGCCTTCCGGCTCGGTTAGCCGGCTTTGAGAACAAACGTTCGCCGGCCTGCTTCGCGCTTGCGGGGTGGCGGTGGGTCCGCACATTTTCTGCCCATGCTCACCGATCCGCGTCTGGACCAGCTGGCGGAATTGCTCACGGGATTCTCAACCAGCCTGAAAAAAGACGAGCGCGTGCTAATCGACGCGTTCGACGTGCCCGAGGCCATGGTTGTGGCGTTGATACGCGCGGCGCGCCAGCGCGGCGCCCTGCCGTTCGCCCAGCTTCACCAGGCCCGCGTCACCCGCGAATTGATGCGGAACGCCGCGGAAGCGCAATATGCGCCGCATGCCGAGGTGGAACTGGCACGGATGAAGCAGATGGACGCCTACATCGCGTTGCGCGGGTCGGGCAATATCTTCGAGGCCTCGGACATTCCCGCCGCGAGTGTGCAGTTGGTCACCCGGCTGATGAAGCCGGTGCAGGACCAACGGGTGAATCATTCCAAGTGGGTCGTGCTGCGCTGGCCGACGTCGGCGATGGCGCAACAGGCAGGGATGAGCACTGAAGCATTCGAGGACTTCTATTTCCGCGTCTGCACGCTCGACTACCGCCGCATGGAGCCGGGGATGAAGGAGCTCAGCGACCTCATGAGCCGGACGGACCGCGTGCAGCTAAAGGGTCCGGGCACTGACCTGAATTTCTCCATCAAGGGCATCGGCGCCAAAGAATGCGGGGGGCTGCGGAATATCCCCGATGGCGAGGTCTTTTCATGTCCGGTGAAGGAGAGCGTCGAAGGCGTGCTGCAGTACAACGCTCCAACCGTCTACCTGGGAACCTCCTTCGATAATATCCGTCTCGTTTTCAAGCGAGGCCAGATCATCGAAGCCACCGCCAACAATACCGCGCGATTGAATGAGATCCTCGATAGCGATCCCGGCGCCCGCTACGTCGGCGAATTCGCCCTTGGCTTCAATCCGCATATCCTGCAGCCGATGCGGGACATCCTTTTCGACGAGAAGATTGCCGGCTCATTCCATTTCACCCCGGGGCAGGCCTACGACGATTGCGGCAATGGCAACAAGTCCCAGATTCATTGGGACATGGTGTGCATCCAGCGTCCCGATTACGGCGGCGGCGAAGTCTGGTTTGACGGCAAGTTGATCCGCAAGGACGGCCTGTTCCTGCCCGAGGCGCTGCAGAAACTGAATCCAGACTACTTGCTTGGCAAAGATTGAGCCTGTTTCCGGTCCAAAAAGAGCCTGGCGCCGGTCTGCGCTACTGAGGCTGAACCGCGGCGACCTCGGTTTTCGTTTCGGCCAGATCACGCTGAAACGCCGGATTTCCCAGCATCGCGCGCGCAATGGCCTGTCCCAGTACCCGTCCGGAAAAAACATCGGCCGGGTAGTGGACGCCCGCGACGATCCGGTTCCAGCCGATATCGCGTCCCTGACGGAGGAGCGCCTCGCGGCGGGCGGGGAACAGTTCGGCGAGCACGAGTGCGAAAACCGTGCTGCGCGTGGCGTGTCCGCTCGGGTAGCTGAAGCTTTCTTCCCGGGTCAAAGGGACGATCGTGGGATCGACGGCGTAAGGGCGGGGACGCTGGAAAAAAGATTTGCCGATGTCAGTGACTGCGCGGGTGTCGGAATCGATCTGCCTGAAGAACGCCTCGGTCTTCGGAAATCGGCCGGGCTGAAACCAAGGACCGATGGCGGAAGAGAAACAGAAGATCGTCAGCTTGATTTCGGCGGCAGCCTCCGCCTTCTGTTCGGACGTGCGCGCCTGGCTGACAGTCCTGGTCGTGGCGAGATCGGCCGCCGCCTCGGCGGTGCCGGTTGCGGGAGGCGGTGGAAGCAGCGCGATGGAATCCGGGGAACCCGCTGGAAGATATCCAGGCTGACCCGCTCCCTGCAGGCGCGGAAGCAACAGCAGCGCTGTGAGGACCAGCAAAAGAGGCAGGGAACGGCGGTTCATTGGATCGATGAGAAGTTAAGACCGGGCGCGGCGATTGTCGACCGTGAGTTCAGTCTGCCCGCCTGCAGCAGAACGATCTTTGCAGGTTGTAGGAGCCTGCTTGCAGGCGATCTTGCCTCCGCTTCTCAACGTCTTCCGGGGAAAGTTTATCCAGCATCGGTTGACCACACAAATCGACACGAATGAGAAAAACAGGCTGCACCAACTGAATGGTCGCCTCATCAATCATCTGCCCCGCTGGATAGAAAACAGTTGCGCGGGCGGCAAATCTTCCGTTTTGAAGGCGCCACGACCGCACAACTTTTTTCAGCTCTCATTCATGAACGACCAAATCGCCGATTTTCTCATCGAACTCCGAGCCGACCGCGCTGCCACCAAGGAAAAGGAGAAGCGCGAAGTCTGGACCAAATTCACGTCGCTTTCGATTGTCTTCATCGCGGTGATGGCGGCGGTGGCGACCCAGTGGGGAGGAAAATATTCCTCGCGCACCCTGACCAATCTCAACGAAGCCACCTACAACCAGGCATTGGTCACCGACGAGTGGAGTTATTTTGAGGCGAAGTCGATCAAGCAGACGGTCGCCGAAGGTGAGGCAGGGCAGGCGGTGCGCGGGGGCGATACGAAACTGGCGGAGACGTTGCAGGCGAAGATCAAGCGCTATGACGCAGAGAAGGCGGAGATCACGGCCAAGGCGAAGGCCTATGAGCTCAAGCGCGATCAGGCGCGAGATGCCGCCGCCCAGAGCAGTCGCAAGGGCGCCGAGATGGGCCTGGCGGTCTCACTCTTTCAGATCTCGATCGCGATTGGTTCGATCTGCCTCGTGATGAAGAAGAAAAACCTGTGGTGGCTTTCGCTCGCATGTGCCGCGATCGCCCTGGCGCAGACCATTTATGCGATGATGCTATAGTTGTTCAGCAACCCCGCGAGCGCGGCCTGGAGCCGAAATGGTTAGGATGATCCTGGGCCGAGTCGAATGGGTCAGAGCCCCGAGCGAAGTCGAGGGACAGGCGATTCTCACTCTCTAATCGCGCGCAGGCTCGCTAGAACGGTACAAACGGCTGAGAATACCTCGTCCTCGCCGATGCGGCGGACGCAGTAGTTTCTGTAACCGTTGGCCGGATCGCATTCCTGCGGCCAGAGGCATCCGGTGCACGGAAGCGGCGCCTGAAGGACGTGATGGCCGTCGCCGGCCGGCGCCCAAACGGTTTTACTTTGCGAACCGAAGAGCGCGACGACGCGGGTGCCTACCGCGGCGGCGATGTGCATCGGGCCGCTGTCATGGCAAAGGAACACATCCACCTGCCGGACACAGGCCGCGAAGGCGCCGAGATCGACGGAAGGAGGCAGCACGGCGAGGGGCGTGCGGGCGGCGGCGCGGATGCCATCGATCAGCGCCTGTTCGGACGGCCCGCCGGCGAGGATCACCTGGGCGCCGAGCTCGGTCTGCAGACGGTCGGCGACACGGGCGAAGCGGTCGAGCGGCCAGATCCGGTAGGAACTGCGGCTGCCAGGATGCAGGAGGACACGCGGTCCACGGCGTTCGGGGAGGAGGGTGGCAACGCGACGGAGGTCTTCGGGACGCGGTTCCAGGCTGCACTCGCGGGTTGCGACTGGCACGCCGGCCAGGGGCAGGAGTCGCAGGGTGTGCTCGATGATCGATTCTGCAAAATAGGTGCAGGGCGCCACAGCCGTGAGATGGGTGTAGGCAAGGCGGCGACACCTGCGGTGCCTGTCGGGTTCAAAGCTGGCTCGAAAGGGCGCGCCGGTCAGCCATGTGAGAAAGGCGGTGCGGTCGTTGGTATCGAGGTCGAAGACGTGGGTGAATCGCACCAATCGCAGGCCGCGGAGCAGAGCGATCTCGCGTCGGAGCCGATGGTGCCGGCGGTGCGGAATCTGCAGCACGCAGTCGACGTCGGGATTAAGCGCCAGGATGTCGGCATAGCCTTCGTTGACAAGCACGGTGATATGTGCGGCCGGCCAGTGCCGGTGGAGATTGCGCAGGAACGGCCCGAGCAGAACCAGGTCGCCGATATAGCGACGGCGGATGATGAGGATGCGCGGCGGAGCCGCAGAATCGAGGCTCATGGCTGGCGGATTGCGTTGGTTTCGCGGGCGGGAGCGGTCCGGAAGGCGTGGCGCCACCAGGCCCGGAGCCGGCCCCGGTATTCCGCCGCCCGGCCATCCGCGTCGCCTGCGGGTCGCAGCGAGAGGATGAGCAGGCGCCAGGAGAATTTCAGCAGGTCGCGAGCGAGCAGAAACGCGACGGTGCGGGTCGGGTAGTGTTTGCGGTAGAACAAGAGCAGGCCGGCGTATTTCCGGCACGCAACCGCGTCGTTGGGCAGGCCCTGTTCGCTGTGACCGCCGAGGTGGCGAACGACCAGATCGGAAACATAGGCGAGCGTCCCGCCGTGTTTGCGGACTTCGAGGCTGAGGTCCAGGTCCTCGGCGTAGAGGAAGTAGCGGGGATCGAATCCGCCGATTTCCCGGTAAAGCGCGGCGCGGATAAGCACGCACGCCCCCTGGAGGATAGCGACGTCGCCCGGGAGATGGCGGAAGGATTTTGACGCATAGCGTTGACCGGGGTAACGGCGTGAGAAACCGGCGAGGTCGTTCGAGGAAGCCTCGTCGAGCCGCGGCGCCACGGCGCCACATTCCGGGTGGGCATCAAGGTGGTGGACGAGTCGGTCGAGCGCGCCGGGCGGGAGCTCGATGTCCGGATTGAGGATGAGGAAGTAGTCGCCGGCGGCATCGGTGAGGGCGTGGTTATGCCCCTGGCCAAAGCCGAGGTTTAGCGGATGGGCGACGATGTGCACGCGGCTGGCAAACGGCTGGAGGCGGGCGAGGGTGTCGTCGTTGCTTGCGTTGTCGAAGACGACCACGTCAAGTGCGAGCTGCGTCGAGGCGAACAGGTGCTCCAGACAGGCGGCGATGACCGGACCGGAGCGGTAGGTCACGATGCTGGCGGTGATCCGTGGATGCGGAGGCATTCTAGAGTTGTACTGTTTGTCCATTTCTCGGCGGCGCGCGACGATTTTGTTGGAGGGCTGCGCTTTCGCCGCCGATTGGCTGGGCGGCGCTGACGGCGCGGTTCGACTGGGCTCCCATTCGACAAGCTCAGGGTCTGCGACACCGCAGGCAGCGCCCTCCATATCTGGTTGTGGCGGACGTCGCACTGCGGGAAAAACGGGATTAGACGGCGGGCGCAAGCTCGGCGGCGCGATGCTGGCCGTCGTACAGCGAGCGGTAGAGCAGGTTCCCGGCGTAGAGCGAAGCGTGGTCGCCCTGCGCCACGATTCGGCCCTGATCGAAGACCAGGATCAGCGAGGCGTCACGGATGGTGCTGAACCGGTGGGCGATGATGATCACGGTCTTTCCGACGATAAGTTTCTTCAATGCAGACTGGATGGCCGCCTCGCTTTGGGAATCCAGGGCTGAGGTTGCTTCGTCGAGAATGAGGATGGGGGCGTTGCGCAGGAAGGCGCGGGCCAGGGCGAGGCGCTGCTTCTGGCCGCCGGAAAGCCGGGCGCCGCGTTCGCCCACGATTGTGTCGTAGCCTAGGGGGAACGCGCTTATGAATTCGTGTGCAAAGGCATCGCAAGCTGCCGCGATGACCATCTCCCTCGATGCCTGGGGTTGGGCAAGCAAAAGATTGTTGTATACGGTCTCGTTGAACAGGACCGGGTCCTGGGAGACGATGGCGATGTTGTGCCGAAGGTCGGCGAGGCGAAACTGGCGTAGATCGTGTCCGTCGACGCGCACGGATCCAGTCGTGGCTTCGTAGAAGCGCGGCACGAGATTGGCGAAGGTGGACTTGCCTGCGCCGCTGGGGCCAACGAGGGCGCAGACTGTCCCGGCTGGGATGTTTGCCGTGACGTCGCGGAGCACAGGTTCACCCGGCTTGTAGGCGAAGGTGACCTGTTCAAACGATATGTCGCCGTGGGCACGGCCGATTGTCACGGGATCAGCGGGGTCGGTGATTAGGATCGGTTCGTTGAGAACTTCCTCGAGCCGTGAGAGTGAGGCTTCGCCGCGCTTCAGTTCGCTGTTGATGGCTCCCAGCTTCTTGATCGGGTCGTAACTCAGGTACAGCGCCGCAAGAATACCCAGGAAGCTCCCGCTGTGGACGTTGTAGCGGTAGGCGTAGACAAAGGTGATCGAGATGCCGAACGCGGCCAGGATTTCGATGGAGGGAGCCAGCATCTGCGCGTATTTGACCACTTTCATCTGTGCCCGCACAATCACCCTTCCGAGCGCGGCGAACCGGTCGATCTCATATTTCTCCAGGCTGAATGCGCGCACTTCGGTTGCTGCGGAGAGGTTCTCCGTGAAGCGACTGGTTATCGTGCCGGCCTGGGCCTGCAGGTGGATTGCGCGCGCGAGCATCTTCTTTCCGACATAGCGTATGGGAAAGATGGCGAGGGGCACCGTCAGGAGGCAGACGAGCACCAGGAACAGCCCTTGTTCGCTGTAGGCTATGATGCCCACGGCAGCCAACGTGCTGATCAATGTTGTAGGCTGCTTGATCAAGTCGTTGGAGACGATGGTCAGCGTTGTCTGTAGTTGATTGGTGTCGCCAAGTCCGCGTGCGATCAGCTCTCCACTTGAGAGCCGTTGGAAGAACCCGAGCGGCAGGCTCTGCAACTTCTTGAAGTAATCGAGCCTGATCTGTTCCAGGATCCGTATCCCGGCGTGTTGAATCAGGTAGGTGTTCAGGTAGCCCGCCACTCCCCGTATGACAAAGATGATGGGCAACCAAAGGGCGATCGCCCAGATCTGCCAGAAAGACAATTTGGGGCGGTCCGGGGGCGTCGCCGGCGTCGTGGCCGCCACAACCTTTGTCGATTGAGGTTGGGTAACCTTGAACAGACGGTCGAAGAAAGCGTCCAGATCGAGCCATTTTTTATGGAGTCCGGGGACGGCGTTTGGCGACGGCATGGGGTCGGAGATCAGAACACGCGGGACGACGTATTTGATCATCAAAGGCATGCCCAGGCCACCGACAGCGCCATAGAGGATACCGCAAAATACGCCTGCGAAAAGGGCGAGCCGCACCTTTCGCAGGTATTTGAGGTAGGGAATGAAACGGCGCATGTGATTCAGTGTCGCGCTGCCTGGTTACGACGCCAAGTCAATCTTTTGACGTCCTGACATCGAGCGCGTCCCGGAGGCCGTCGCCGAGGAAATTGAGCGAGAAGAGCGTGAGCGAAAACACTGTGCCCGGGAAAATGAGCAACCAGGGATACTCCTCCATGGCGACCGCGCCGTCTTTGATGAGCACTCCCCACGAACTCATCGGCGGTTGCACGCCGAGTCCGAGGAAACTGAGGAAGGCCTCGATCAGCATGACAGAGGGGACGGTCAGGGTAGTGTAGACGATGACAGGTCCGAGGACGTTGGGCAGAATATGCCGGAAGAGAATCCGCCGGCGTCCGAACCCCAACGCCTTTGCGGCTTCGACAAACTCCATGCGTTTGACCGACATGACCTGACCCCGAACGATCCGGGCCATTGTCAGCCATTCGACGGCGCCGATCGCCACAAAAAGCAGGATGATATTGCGACCGAAGAACACCATGAGGAGAATCACGAAAAGCGTGAAAGGAAGCGCGTATAGGATATCGACGATGCGCATCATCACGGCGTCCAGGGCGCCACCGACGAAACCCGCCACGGCGCCGTAGGTGACCCCGATGGCGATGGCGACGATGGTCGCGCTGAGCCCTACTGCGAGCGAGATGCGGCCGCCGCAGAAGATGCGCACGAGCAGATCATGGCCAAGTTGATCCGTGCCCAGCCAGTTCCGGGCGCCGGGAGCGGAAAACGTATGATCAAGGGCGATGTCCTCGTAGCTGTACGGGCTGAGCCATGGGCCTATGACGCAGGCGAGTGTGACAAAAACCAGCACCCCGCCCCCGAAAACGGCCAAGCGGTTCTTGCGCAATCGCTGCCAGGCGTCTCGCCATGGGGAGCGGCCGGGCTCGACGGATTCAGCGGTGACTGTGGTTACCGACGGCATTCTCTGGGCGCGGGAATCAGCGCGGATGGACGCAGGCGAAGCTGCAAGAGGCGCTGACGGCGCAGCGCCCTCCAAAACAAAACGTGGTGGCGATTGGTGTGCATTCGTGGGTGATTTTATCGCTGATACGGCCTATTCGAGCCGCACATTGGGGTTCATCCAGGCCTGCGCGATGTCGGCGGCGAGGTTGAGCCCCATCAGGAGCGTGGCGTAGAGGATGACCGTTCCGAGGACCAGGGTGTAGTCGCGGTCGAAGGCACTCGTCACGAATTCGCGTCCAAGACCCGGAATCTGGAAGATCGTCTCGATCACGAACGACCCTGTGAGAATGCCAGCAACGGCCGGTCCGAGGTAGGCGACCACCGGCAGCAGCCCACCGCGCAGCGCGTGTTTGAACACGACGCGCAGTTCGGAGGCGCCCTTTGCACGTGCAGTGCGAATATAGTCTTGATTGAGGACTTCCAGCATGCCCCCGCGAGTGAGTCGCGAGATGGGGGCGGCGTATGCGAGACCGAGCACCAGCGAGGGCAGGATGCGGTCGGTCGGGAAATACCATCCGGAGGCGTTGAACCAGCCGGCATGGATGGCGAAGGCCAACACACACAACGGGCCGATCACGAATGACGGCACCGACAGACCGATCATTCCGATGGCGGAAGCGAGGTAGTCGGCCCAGGTGTTACACCGTAGCGCGGCAACGATGCCGAGCGTCAGGCCGAGCAACAGGGCAACTGCGAGCGACCACAGGCCGAGTTCGAGCGAAACAGGCAGCTTCTCGGCGAGGATTTCATTGACGGTGCGATTGGAGTATTTGAACGAAGGGCCGAAATCGCCGTGCAACAAGGCGCCGAGGTAGGAGAAATACTGGCGATAGAGCGGCTGATTGAGACCATAGTGGGCCTCGAGATTGCGAAGGATCTCCTTGGGCACCGCTTTTTCCGCGGTGAACGGTCCACCCGGCACGAATCGCAGCAGGAAGAACGTGGCGGTGATGATGATGAAGAGCGCGAGAACCGACTGCAGCAGGCGCGAACGGATGAAACGCAGCATGGCTTGGCTGCATTCTTCCGAACGACGCTGACGCCGCAATCAAAACTATGGCGATTCTGCGACCTTGCCAGCAGATGTGCCGCATGCAGATGAGTGACCGTGGCAGTGGCAGATCTGTGCTAATGTCGGTTCGGATCGTTCATGGCTGCGACGATTTTGCATCCTCACCGACAAACCGGACAGCCAAGTAGCGCCAGTCTTCGACTGGCGGGAGTCGCCGGTCACAGACCGGCGCTACCTTTGATTGCGGCTTTGCCGCGGTGCGAAACATCCGGGCTATAGGGGCCGCCTAAAGAAATCCTAAAGCTGGCATATTGGCTGCTTGCGGTTGTCGAGAAAAGCGAGGTTATCTGGACGCCCTCCCGCAGGCCAGGAACAATGTGAAAGCGAATTAGACTCATGCACCTTCCCCTGTGGCTTGCGACCGTCCCGGCCACCGCCGGCGACATGCCGTTGTGGCTCACGGCGCCATTTGCGCTGCTGTTGCTCCTGATCGCGCTGATGCCGCTGTCGCCCCTCAAGCATCTCTGGGAGCGCTACTATGCACACACGGCGATCGCGCTCGGACTTGCGGTGGCGGTGTATTTCGTCCTGCGCCTGCCGGAGGGCGGCGCCGCCGTGCTGCACGCGGCCTGGGAGTACTTCTCATTTATCAGCCTGATCGGCTCGCTGTTCGTTGTCGCCGGTGGCATCCACCTCAAGGTAAAGGGAGAGGCAACCCCGCTCGACAACGTGGTCTTTCTCGCGATTGGCGCGGTGATGGCCAATTTCATAGGAACTACGGGTGCTTCGATGGTCCTGATCCGTCCGTTCATCCGGATGAACAAGATCCGCGTCAGCGCCTACCACATCGTCTTCTTCATCTTCATCGTATCCAACTGTGGCGGTTCGCTGACGCCGATCGGCGATCCGCCGCTGTTCCTGGGGTATCTGCGGGGCATTCCTTTCTTCTGGTTGATCAACCACGTGATCGTGCAATGGCTTGTGACGGTCGATGCGATCCTGGTGGTATTCTACCTGATCGACCGGCGGGCCTATGGCCGCGTGCCGCGGCAAGCTCAGGCCCGGATTGAAGAGCCGGACACCTGGCGTTTCGAGGGAGGCGTCAACGTGCTGCTGCTGCTCGTGATCATCGGCGCAGTCTTTTTGCCGGATGTGTTTTTCTCCCGGGAGATCGTGATGCTCGGAGCGGCGGCAATCTCCTGGAAATTCACACCGAAGTTTGTGCACAAGGAAAACCATTTTTCCTTCGGTCCGATCAAGGAGGTCGCCTTCCTTTTCATCGGCATCTTTCTGACGATGATGCCGGCGCTTGGCTATATCGATCAACATGGCGCGGGCTTCGGGGTGAAGAAGCCCTTCCACTACTACGTGGCGGTTGGCAGCCTTTCGGCGGTGCTCGACAACGCCCCGACCTATGCAACCTTCCTGAGGCTCGCGGAGACGAGCGCTGCCACCAGAAGGGACTTTCCCGCGAATGACCCCAAACGTGAGCCGACGGAAATCGAGGCGGTCACGGCGATGCGCGCGAATCCCACGGATGCGAAGCTGATCATCGCGATAAGCCTCGGCGCTGTCTTCTTCGGCGCAATGACCTACATCGGCAATGGCCCCAACTTCATGGTCAAATCAATCGCCGAATCGACGGGAGTGAAAGTCCCCACGTTTACCGGTTACATCCTCAGATACAGCCTGCCCATCCTGGGGCCAATCCTCCTCGCGAGCGGGTGGCTGTTTCTCTGAGACGGATCCTCCTCAGTGCTTGGATTTGAAATACAGGAACATCAAGAACCCCAGCAGGACCTGAAAGCCCACGAGGCCTGCGATCATGATCCACATGGGTTTCCCGCTCTTCCACGGCTGCGGGGCGCGCAGGCGCTGGTAGCGGTCGGTCAACGACACGAGCTCGTAGTTGTCGAGTTCTCGTTTCATCGCGCTGGCGCTCTCGAATCGCTGTTCAGGGTCGCGCTCGATGGCGTGGAGAATGATCTCCTCAATAACCGGCGTGAGATTGGGATTCACCTTGCGCGGCGCCACGGGATCTCCCGTAACGCGTGCGTTCATCACCACGTACGGGCTTTCACCCTGGAACAGGGTCGAACCCGTTGTCATTTCGTAAAGAATGGCCCCCAGGCTGTAGATATCCGTCCGGTGGTCGCCACGCTTTCCCTTGACCTGCTCGGGCGCCATGTAGTCGGGCGTGCCCATGGTCGGGGTCAAGCCGGCGAATGTCAGCCGGCGCGCCTTCTCGACTCGTGCGATCCCAAAGTCGAACAGGCGCAGACTGCCGTCCTTGCAGAGCATGATGTTCTGGGGCTTCAGATCGCGGTGCGTGATTCCGTTCGCATGCAGGTAATCGAGCGCATCACAGATTCGGCTGGCGTAGCGCGCGGCTTCTGCTTCAGGCAGCGGCTTGTTGCGATTCAACAAGTCGGCGAGAGTCTCGCCGTCGAGGAACTCCATGACGAGGTACGGGCGGCTCTTCTTCTCCTCGACCTTGATGACTTTGAGCACGCATGGGTGCTGAAGACGGGTGCCGATCTCTTCCTCTCGTTGGAAGCGTTCATATCCCGCAACGTCGCTTTCCAGTGTCATCAGCGGCGCTTTGATGGCCACGGACTCGCCGGTCTTCCGGTCCCGCGCCTTGAAGATCGACGCCATGTTGCTTCGCGCGACAAGGTCCGTGATTTCGAAACGCGAGTCGAGGATCATCCCGGGAGCCAGGTCGCCGGCGGAGGAGACCGCCTGGGTCCCAGGGCCTTTGGATGTCGATTTCACTACCTTTTCCCAGTCACGTACTTCGAGCAACTGCAAGGAAATGTTGTCGTCGCAGCCCCTCTTTTCGGCGAGTGCCACGAGCTCGCGGCAGGCATCGTAGGGGTGATGTCGGCTGACCAGTTCGCAGATTTCATCGTCGAGGACAAACGCGTGCAGACCGTCGGTGCAGTGGAGAAGGAAGTCGCCATGTTCGAGGAATTCGGTCGTGAGATCAGGATTGCAGAAGGGATTCAAGCCTACCGTTCGCGTCAGCTGGCACCGTTCCGCGCTGGCCATCGCCTCGCGCTCGAGGATCAGGCCTAGCTTGACCGAGATCGCGTTGGCGACATGGTCCTTCGTCAGTCTGAATATTTTCTTTTTGCGGATGATATAGGCGCGGCTGTCGCCCACGTGGGCGATGTGGGCGACGCGATCGCGGACGATCGTGGCCACGAGCGTTGTTGCCATCGTTTGCCCGTGGTACTCGCGCAGTGACGCATCGTGCACGCGGGCGCAGGCGGCAATGAACATGCGCCGGAGGGTTCCTTTGGGGTCGAGTTCGGGCGGAGTCTTTTGGAACATGTCCAGAGCCGTGTCGACGGCCAGTCGACTGGCGACTTCGCCTTTGAAGAGTCCGCCGACGCCATCGGCCAGCAGTGCGACGCTGCCCTGCTTTTCGCGCACCAGCGGATCCGCGGCTTCCCAGAAATCAATCGAATCCTGGTTGACCGTGCGGATTGGGCCGGGGGTGGTCAGACGGGCGTAGCGCAGGCGCATGGTGGAGGGAAAATTAAAAGCTCCGCCGCCCTGAAAGGCGAGCGGAGCCGTGGATGAAGAACTGTTAGCTGAATAGGGACGGAATCAAACAGTCACAGTGGAAGGGCGTTCACTAACGTAGATGTCCTTGCCCCTGGCCTTGCTGCTGCGCTTGAAGTAGACGAGGCCATATATACCCCAGATTGCGGCTACTCCGAGGGCGATGTAGGGCTCCTTCCAACTCATTCCCGATACGGTGAACGGTCCGATGAGATAGAACAGCATGCAGGCGAGATTCGCCAGCAGGCCGAACACCGGAACCACGAAGTGCTTGAAGCCATTGAACATGTGGTGTTCGCGGAAGGCCACGATGGCGATCACGCAGGTCATCATATAGAGCAGGAACGTGCCGAAGTTGCTGATGAGCGTTACGATCACCAGTGTATTGGGCAACTTCGCGTAGGTCTCCGGACTGAAGATTCCAAAGCTATACCAGAGATTGTGTTTGTCGAGTGCCGCTGGCGTGGTGCCGCCGAGGTAGATTGCCACGGTTACGGCGCCCAGGACGGCGGAGATGATCGCGAGCGTCCAGATCGCGCGATGCGGCGAGAGCGTCTTGCCGTGGAGCATGCCGAAGTGCGAGGGCACCTCGTTGTCGCGGCCCATGGCATACGTCACCCGGGCGCCCGTGCTCAGGCAGGAGAGCGTCGTGCCGATGAGCGCAAGGAACACCGTGGAGGCCTGGACGAGCATGAACGCCTTGCCGGCGGCATAGCTGCCGAACAGCCAGGTGCCGACGATGACCATCATGTCCCCGACCGGGGCGCCGGAAGCGGCGGCGTTCGGCATGGTATAGCCATTGTGCAGCAGGTAGTTCGCCGCGAAATACTCGATCATGTAGCAGACGAGGCCTTGGATCGCGAGAGACAGGAGCACGGCGCGCGGAATATCGCGCTTGGCGTTCTTGGCCTCCTCTCCCATGGCGGTGACGGATTCGAAGCCCACCAGGATCAGGATGGCGATGCAGGCTTGGATGAACACGAAGTTGAAGCTGTGCGGCGCGATCACGGAAGTGGCGCTGCTGTGGAAATTAAAGGTTTGCGGATCCTTGTCGTCCCCTGCTTTGCCGGTGATGGCATCCTCTGGGGCGTAGCTTACAGTGAAGGGAGCCGCCAGTTTTGGATCCGTCACTGCCTTGCCGTCCTTGTCGGCCGGAACGGGAACGCCGTCCTTGTCGGTGGCGTCCGCCATTTGAAATACGGGTTTGCCATCCTTGTCGACGGTCGGCTTGCTGTCCGCATCGAGCACGGGCATTGGATTGCCCTTGTCGTCCTTGACGGTGTCTTGGGCGACCATGTAATTCACGGCCACCCCGTTGGAAAGGTGGTAGCCCGTGGAACCTTGCTTGTGTTGCACGCGGTAGGCGACGGCGATGACCGAGAAGACAAGCAGCGCGGTGATTTGAATGATGTTGATCGCCATGTTCACGGCCGTGGTTCCGTTGACTCCGCGGTACGCGATGTAGGCCACGCCGAGGGCGAACACGGCGCAGAACAGGTACATGAACAGCGGACTGTTATAGGTGCCGCTAAAGGTGTCGGGCCAGAGTTGCCCCAGAAGGTAGCCACTGAGAATCGCAGTCACACCGACCATGCATCCCGGGTAGACCCAGTAATAGAGGTGACTCGCCCAACCGGTGAAGAACTTGGCGATGCGGGCGAACTTATAGGCCTTGGTCTTGGAAAGAAACGCTTGCTCGGCGTAGAAGTAGGAGGAGCCGGCGCCCGGATAGATCTTCGAGAGTTCGGCATAGCTGAGCGCCGTGGCGAAGCACAGAAGCAGGGCGGCGACGATGCCGAACAACATTGCGCTGCCGGCCATCGGTGCGCCGTAAAGCGATTGGATCTGGAACGTCAGCCAGAGGAAGGCGCCGGGCGCGATCAGCGCCATGGCATTGATGGTAAGCCCGGTGAGACCAAGTGTCGGCTTGGTCGTCGGACTGGGTGTCGTCGCGGTTGGTGGTGGCATGGGAGTGACACTGAGTTGCGGGTGGGAGTGGAAAGAGTGCAGCGAGGCAGGTGATCAAATCAGGGCCTGGCGGCTCGGGCCTGCGCACGGACAAGCGAGGGTTGCAGTCGCATCGGACGCAGGGCCGGAACGATTGCTGCAGAGAATAATGTTTTTCATACTGCTGGCACCCCTAGCTATTTGCATGCCACAATTCCCGTGAGGTCCGAACTAGAGCCGCACGATGCTATCGGCGGGCCGGCCTCGGGTTTGGCATCGGTACTGCTCTGGCGGAGCAGGACCATCCATGAAATTCATCATTGCCATCATCAAACCCTTCAAACTCGAGGAAGTTAAAGATGCGCTCGCAGAGATTGGCGTCGAAGGAATGACCGTCACCGAGGTGAAAGGTTTTGGCCGCCAAAAAGGCCATACCGAGGTCTATCGGGGCAGCGAATACACCGTTGATTTCCTTCCGAAGGTGAAAGTGGAGATCGCGGTCAGCGACGAGGTCGTATCCAAGACTGTCGATGCGATCGTCAAGGCTGCCAAGACCGGCAAAATCGGGGACGGCAAACTATTTGTTCTACCGCTCAACGATGTTGTCCGCATCCGTACCGAGGAACGGGGTGACGCGGCTGTATGAGGCGAAAAATAAGCCCGCGAATTTCCATCCGGACTATACTGACCAGACTTATACGATCGGATTTTTGGGCTTTCGCGATGGCTGATGCCGGGAGGTTCTCGGGCAACTGGGCAGATTTATACACCTCGCCGAGAGGAATGATTCACCGCATCAATCCCGCTCATTGCATGGATTCCATTCATAGCACAACGAAACTTTTTTTGCTTCGGTTTCCTGTTCCTACGTGACGGACCAACCCTATTCCCCCATGAAACTCATCATCGCCATCATCAAGCCCTTCAAACTCGAGGAAGTTAAGGATGCCTTGGCCGAAATCGGCATCGAGGGCATGACCGTCACGGAGGTCAAAGGCTTCGGTCGTCAGAAGGGCCAGTCCGAGAACTATCGCGGCAGCGAATACACCGTCGATTTTCTGCCGAAGATAAAAATCGAATTGGCGGTTGGCGACGAACTCGCGGCGAAGACGGTCGAGGCGATTACGAAATCGGCCAAGACCGGAAAGATTGGGGACGGGAAGATCTTCATTGTTCCGCTGGCCGATGTGATCCGCGTCCGGACCGAGGAACGGGGCGACGCGGCGATCTGACGCATCCGCCATAGCATTCCTTGGAATTTGGCATTTCCAAGGAGCCGTTATCGCCCGCGAGCGGGCTTCCTACGAGAAACGACATTGGGCGCAGCAGCCTGTCGGGCTTCCCGCGCCGTGCTATGCATAAGTCCGTCCCAAATGGCGCCAGCCATTTGCTTAGGAACGTGGAGGGCGAAGCCCGACAGGTTCCTGCTATCAGGCCCCCTTGAGAACGCGGGTGAGTTCCTGGCGCAGGCTCTCGACGGAGTAGGGCTTCTGGATGAATCCCGCCGGGCACTCGGCTGTGAGGTGTTTCCCCGAACTCTGATCGTTGCT
>Ga0182027_10006123_pt1 | contig 18112 bp, 8 predicted proteins | sample 712E1DmetaG_FD_121300 | JGI IMG/M metagenome (GOLD analysis project Ga0182027, IMG submission 121300) | Permafrost microbial communities from Stordalen Mire, Sweden - 712E1D metaG (Illumina Assembly) | ecosystem: Environmental > Terrestrial > Soil > Wetlands > Permafrost | place: Sweden... | reverse complement strand
TGTCGTCGCTGCGGCCGGGCTCGTTGGTGCCAGCGTGGACGACGTCCCGCCGGGCATGCCACTGGCCGAGCTGCAGCCCTTTGCGCCGGCCGCGACCATAGTTCTGACCGCCGGCGAGAACGGGGGAGTGGCCGTCCGAGGCAACGACCTCATTCGGTATCGGGCCGTCCCGGCCGCCGTCGTTGATCCCACGGGCGCCGGCGACGTATTCCTGGCCGCCGTCATGACCTCCTGGGTCCAGACCGGGGAGCTGGCCACAGAAGCGAGCTTGCGATTTGCGGCGGCAGCCGCGTCGTGCTCGGTGGAGGGAGTCGGTCTGGCCGGCGTTCCGACCAGGAGCCAGGTTGGCGCCAGGCTTTCTCGCGCCGGCGGCTAGAGAGCGGCGCGCTCCAGCCGGCGAGCCAGCCGCGCCCGACGCTTGGCGAGGTCCGCCTCGAGAGCCCGACGCTGCATGGCGTTGCCGTGGCCTCGGCTCCGATAGAGCGCCAGCAGGGCCTGGTCCGTGGCGGCCCATGCCCCCGCCAGGTCACGTTCGCGATGCTCGCGCTCCTTGGCCAGCTCGATCCAGCCGAGGCCTGCCAGGGGCCCGGGCGCCGTCACGAGACGGCTCCACGCCACCCCCGCCTCCGCCAGCCGGCCGCAGCGTCGGAGCAGCCGGGCGAGCTCGACGGTGGCCGTGGCGACGTCCGGATCGCCGCCATCGATTGGCTCGCCGGCCATCTCCAGGCAGGTGACCGCTTCGTCGATGCGACCCTCGTGGCGGAACAGACGCGCCAGCCGCACGAGATCGCCGGGAGGCGCCCAACGCCGGACCTCGCCCGCGCCGTAGCCGCGGTCCAGATGGGCCAGGAGCCGCCCGAGCGTGACGACGTCCTCGGCGTTGTGGCGGGCCACCACCCGCACCGGCGCCGTCGGGCCGCCGCGCAGGAACGAGTGATAGACGGCAGGGATCTCCCACGACGGGATGTCCGGGGCGCGGTGGCGGCGGAGAAGGTGCCGCTCCACCGTCTGAAGGCGCGCGTCCGGCAGCCGATGGCGGAACAGGCGTCGGACCAGGAGCAGCAGATCGAGGTGGCTGTCCAGCGCCGGCGGGACGCGCCGCCCCATGCGGAACCTCGTCTCGAGAAGCGGCCAGTCGAAAGTGCGGCCGTTGTAGGTCACCAGGCAGGCTCCGGGTGGAATCTCATCGGCCAGGGCGTCCAGAAGGGCCCGCTCCTCGGAGTAGTCGGGCAGGAACAGCTGCACGAGGCGCAGCCGATCGCCCTGCCACCAGCCGATACCGATGAGAAACGCCACCGTACCGGCGGCCGATCCAAGGCCCGTGGTCTCGGTATCGAGACAGAGCAGGGGAGTGTCGGCCCGGGGCATGCCCGGCAGATCGGCCAGCCGGGTGCGATCGATCGGCAGGTAGACCGGCCTCAACTCGCGTCGGACGTACCAGCCGTGGGGCGTCTCGACCGCATCAGCGTCCAGACCCTTGGCCATGCGCTGTGCCAGCGATGCCGCGTCCACCGCCCCAACGCCCTGCCAGACCGGCTGCGGAGTGCCGTAGGGCTCGCCCGCGGCCACGACCTCGGCGATCCGCCGCCTGATCTCCGGATCGGCCTCGCCGGAGATATCCGCTCGTCCGCTGGAAGCCCGCTCGCGTCGAAGATCCTCCAGACGGCGCTGGAGGCGCGTCCCGTCGACTGTCATGCCGCCGCTCCGGGTGCGGCGCCGGCGGGGCAGGAATCGGCGACGAGCGCCCGAAGCAGTCGCAGCGCCAGCGCCTTGGCGTCCACGTCGGGCTCGAGCCGTGGCCCGGTGCAGGCTGGACAGCCGCTCTCGCAGCCGCAACCCGCGATCAGTTCGGCGGCCCCTGCCATCAGCTCGTCGTGGCGCTCGAATAGCCGCTCCGACAGACCGACGCCGCCGGGGACCGCTTCGTACAGATAGACAGTGGGCGACTGGTTGTGCGGCGAGCGGACCTGGCTAACGAGCCCCAGGTCGCGTGGGTCCACCATCAGCAGAACAGCCGCGACCGCCTGGACCGCCCGGCCCAGGCCGCGCAGCCCGACATCCAGGTCGGCTCGCCGCCAGCCCTCGGCTGCTTCACCGAGCATCAGCCAGTAGGCCGTCGTTTGGAGCTCGATCTCGGGCAGATGGACGGGTCCCCAGCCCAGGTTCTCGTCGGTGCCGAACTTGAGCTTCTTGAACATGCTGACCAGGCTCGAAACCATGACCTCCCCGTGAGCCCGGTCGCCGCCGGCCGCCGGCGCGGAGGCGAACGTCTCGAGCGGCTTGAGCGTGACCGCGCGATCGGCGTAGGTGTAATGGTCGACGTCGACCCGGCGGACGTAGGCCTTGCGTTCGTCCCAGTCCAGCTTGTCGACGTGGTACTGGGCCGACTCGTGCATGTAGATCGCGTCCTCGTGGACGAGCGTCTGCGCCGCGAAGATGTCGATCTCGCCGATCACCCGCGGCCGATCCGGCGTCGTGTCGATGATCACGACGTTCTCCTCGGCGGCCGCTCGCAGCGATACTGCCGACGCCGGGAAGTTGTCGCTCGACCAGTACCAGCGCTCGTCGGCCGCCTCCCGGACGAGGCCTTCCTCGCCCAGGAAGGCGAGCAGCGGCGCGGCCTCAGAGGGCCCGAATCGCTCGCCGGGTTCGAACGGCAGCTCGAAGCAGGCCGCCTTGAGATGGCCGAGCAGAACGTGCAGGTTGTCGGGGTCCAGGCGCGCCTCTTCGGGCGGCGAGTCGAGGAGGAACTCCGGGTGCTCGACGACATATCGATCGACGGGTCCGCCGCCGGCGATCAGGACCGAGACACTCGTGCCCTTGCGCCGTCCGGCTCGGCCCATCTGCTGCCAGGTGGCGGCAATCGAGCCGGGGTAGCCGGCCAGGATCGAAACGTCGAGCTGGCCCACGTCCACGCCCAGCTCCAGGGCGTTGGTGGAGACGACGCCGAGCAGTTCGCCGTCGCGCAGCCCGCGCTCCACCGCGCGCCGCTCCGTGGGCAAATATCCGCCCCGGTAGCCGCGCACGCGGGTCCGAGGCCCGTCACCCAGCCGCAGCGCCTCGCGCAGGTTCGACAACATCAACTCCACACTCACACGGGAGCGACCGAAGACGAGAGTCTGGCGGCCGGCCTTGAGGAACGGCAGCGCCCATCTCGTGGCCAGGGCCTGGGCCGAGCCTCTGGCGCCGGTCACGGGATCCAGCAGCGGCGGCTGGACCATCAGGATGTGGCGCTCGCCCGACGGCGCGCCGTTCCTGTCTATGACCCGCGAGGCGCGCCCCGTCAGCAGGGTGGCGAGCTCCCCGGGATTCCCGATGGTGGCGGAGCAGCACACGATTACCGGGTGTGAGCCATAGTGGGCACAGATCCGCAGTAGCCGGCGCAGCACGTTCGCGACGTGGCTGCCGAAAAGGCCGCGGTAGGTGTGCAGTTCGTCGATGACGATGAAGCGGAGTTGCTCGAAGAGCTGAAACCATTTGGTGTGATGAGGCAGGATGGCTGCGTGCAGCATGTCCGGGTTCGTGACCACGACCTGTCCCGCGGATCGGATCGCCGATCGGATCGGGTTGGGTGTGTCGCCGTCGTAGGTGGACGCGTTGATGTGCAGGTTCGCCGCCCGGCTCAGCTCGCCCAACTCCGCCACCTGGTCCTGGCCCAGGGCCTTGGTAGGGAAGAGGAAGAGGGCTCGAGCGGTGGGATCCTCCGCCAGCGCCTGGAGGGTTGGCACGAGATAGCACAGCGACTTGCCGGACGCGGTCGGCGTGACCACAACGACGTCCTCGCCCGCCCGTATCGCATCCACCGCCTCGGCCTGGTGGCGATACAGCGCGGTGACGCCCCGACTCTCCAGACCGGCCCGAATGCCTGGGTCCAGCCAGGCTGGCATCGGCACGAAATCGGCCGGCCGCGCGGGCAGATGGGCGTGGTGCAGCACCCCGCTCGACATAGATGGTTCGGCCATGAGTCTGTCCAAAACGGCCTGAACGCCGGCGGGCTCGTAGTACCGCATCGCCTACCTCAAACCGAACGTACGTACGCTATCGTCGCCAGTGTAGCAGCGTCCCGCAAGCGTGCGAGCATTCGAGTCGGGCTCGAATGCTCGTTGACACGTCAGCTGCTAAAAGCTACGATTCGGTAATGTACGGACGCGACCTGGAGCTGCCGCTGGACGATCTCTCGGCGCCGTCGCAACCGCTCCCAGGGCCGACCATTTCTTTCACGCGGCGCCGTCTGGCGTTGCTCCTGGCCGGCCTGTTCGCGCTATGGCTGGTAGGCGTCTTTGCCCGTCAGGTTGGCGAGGCGGCGTCCGCGGCCAGCCAGGCCGATCAGATGCGTGCCCGCAACGCGGCCATAGAGCGCGACGTCGCCTCGCTGGAGAAGGAACTCGCCCTCATCAAGGACCCCGCTTTCGTGTCGCAGATGGCACGCGGGTACCTGCTTGGCACGTCACGTGAGATCCCGTTCACGCTCGACCCCAATGCGCCGGCGTTGCCGGCTAACGCGCCCGGCTCCATCGGGATCAAGCCGGAAGTCGTGACTCAGACCCTGAGCCCGCTCGACTCCTGGCTGCAGATCCTGCTCGGCTCGCAGTAGTCCCGCTCGCCACATAACGAAGGGCGGCGGGCGAGGGACCGCCGCGCCGCTCGATCCACGGTTGGCGAGAAGGCTGCCATTGCCTGTAGAATCGCCGGCGAGTGGCGAGCGGCCTTCGGGCGGCTGGCCGATCTCGAGGCTGGGTAGCTCAGTGGCAGAGCAAGCGGCTCATAATCGCTAGGTCGTTGGTTCAAATCCAACCCCAGCTACCAACCGATCGTCGAAACGGCCCGGGCTTCGCTCGGGCCGTATTCTCTTGACCGCGCATCGCCAGGGCGCCGCGAGCGTCACGACGTCGCTGCTTGCCGAACCGGACCGCGATGCGAGACGACGCAGGCGATCTCGGATTCGGTCGAACACATCGCCCCAGCCTGGGGTCTACTCATATGAAGCCGTCGCGCGGCTTGCGACCCGGGAGTTCGCGCTCCCGCCTCAGGCTTGCCGTAAGCAGGCCGAAAGGTACTCGGGCGTATACTGCGGCGGCCGATCGGCCCGTACGATCGCCACACCCGGAGGCTCCGTTACACCTTGAACACGCGTTTTATGCGCAACGGCATCGTCATGCTGGTGCTCGTTGCTGCCACAGCCGCTCTCCTCTACGCCTTGATCCAGCCGTCCACGCCCAGCTCGAAGAGCTATTCGTACTTCGAGAAGGACGTCAAGTCCGGCAATGTCACCACGGTCGTCCGCCAGGACACGACCCTCACCGTCACCGACAACGACAAGACCAGCTACACCGTGCAGTCGGATTCGCCTCAACAGGGCGAGGGGGCTGTGATCGAGAGCTGGAACCCGCCAAACGCCAAGACCCTGGACTACTCGATCCAGAAGCCGGCTGACACCGGCTGGATCATGTTGCTCCTCAGCACGCTTGTGCCCGTAGGCCTTGTCGTACTGCTGATCTTCTTCTTCATGCGTCAGGCGCAGGGCACCAACAACCAGGCCCTGAGCTTCGGCAAGAGCCGGGCCAGGATGTTCCTGGGCAACAAGACGGTAGTGACCTTTGCCGACGTCGCCGGGGTCGACGAGGCGAAAACAGACCTGCAAGAGGTCGTCGAGTTCCTCAAGTATCCCGAGAAGTTCAACTCGCTCGGCGCGCGCATTCCGCGCGGCGTGCTCCTCGTGGGACCTCCTGGCACGGGCAAGACGCTTCTCGCGCGAGCCGTGGCCGGTGAGGCTGGCGTGCCGTTCTTCTCGATCTCCGGTTCGGAGTTCGTCGAGATGTTCGTCGGCGTCGGCGCCAGCCGCGTCCGCGACCTGTTCGATCAGGCCAAGCGCAATTCACCCTGCATCGTCTTCGTCGACGAGATCGACGCGGTCGGCCGCCAGCGCGGTGCCGGCCTGGGCGGTTCTCACGACGAGCGCGAGCAGACCCTCAACCAGATCCTGGTCGAGATGGACGGCTTCGACACCAACACGAACGTCATCGTCGTGGCCGCCACCAACCGGCCCGATGTCCTGGACCCCGCGCTGCTGCGGCCCGGACGGTTCGACCGCCAGGTCATCCTGGATCGACCGGACCTGCGCGGCCGTATTGCCATCCTGAAGGTCCACACCAAGGGCAAGCCGCTCGACAAGGCGATCGACCAGGAGAATCTGGCCCGCCAGTCTGCCGGAATGTCCGGAGCCGACCTCGCCAACCTCGTGAACGAGGCCGCCATCCTCGCGGCGCGCCGCAACCGCAAGGTCATCGGCATGTCGGAGTTCACCGAAGCACTCGAACGGATCATCGCCGGACCCGAGCGCAAGAGCCGCCTCATCTCGGACGCGGAGAAGCGCATCATCGCCATCCACGAGGGCGGCCACGCCGTCGTCCAGCGCATCCTGCCCAAGTGCGATCCAGTCAACAAGGTCACGATCATCAGCCGCGGCATGGCCCTCGGCTACACCATGGCCCTGCCGATGGAAGACCGTTATCTGCAGTCCAAGACCGAGTTCGAGGACAAGATCGCGGGCCTTCTTGGCGGCAACGCGGCCGAACGTCTGATCTTCGGCGACACCACCACGGGCGCCTCGAACGACATCGAGAAGGCCACTGATCTGGCCCGACGGATGGTCACTGAGTGGGGCATGAGCGACAAGATGGGCCCGCTGTCATTCGGCAAGCGCGACGAGATGATCTTTCTCGGCCGCGAGATCGGCGAGCAGCGGAACTACTCAGACGACGTCGCCAAGATGATCGACGATGAAGTCCGGGTCCTGATCGAGCACGGGTACGTACGCGCGACTCAGGTCCTGACAGAGTACAAGGCGAAGCTACTGACTCTGGCCGACAAGCTCATTGCCGAGGAGACGGTCGACGCCGAGGAGTTCGAGAAGCTTTTCGAGGAGCTGCCGCCCAAGGAGAACCTGCACGGCATGGCGCTGGCCTCGACCGGGGGACCCTTCTCCCCCGGAACACCGCCTCCGGCGGCTCCGGTTCCGGCGGCTCCGGTTCCGGCCGCTCCGCCCGCGGCAGCGCCCAACCCAACGCCCAGTCCGTCCTAGGCTGGACCAATAGCCAATTCCGAACCGGGCGGCCGACCAGCCGCCCGGTTTGATTTTGCGGCGGGCTCGATACAATCGAACCGAGCCGCAGCACCTACACTGGAGAAGCCGATGTCCGACCCGGTCGCCAACGCCGCCACAGACGCGGCCCTGGACAGATACCTGGACGAGACGCAGGACACCCGGCTCGAATCGTTCAAGGCACTGCTTCGGATCGCCAGCATCTCCGGCATTCTGGCCCATGCCCCCGACTGCCGAGCGGCTGCGGAGTTCGTGGCCGCCGACCTGCGGGCCGCGGGCATGGAGCATGTCGACGTCTCGGAGACGGGTGGCCATCCGGTGGTCTACGCCGACTGGCTGCACGCCGCGGGCAAGCCCACGGTCCTCATCTACTGCCACTACGACGTCCAGCCCGTCGATCCGCTCGACCTGTGGGAGTCGCCGCCTTTCGTGCCGGTCGTCAAGAACGGCCAGATGCTCGCCCGCGGCGCCGCCGACGACAAGTCGCAACTGCACATGCACGTCCGCGCCATTCAGGCGCTGCTCGAGACACGTGCCGCGCTGCCGGTGAACCTGCGCGTGATATTCGAGGGCGAGGAGGAGTCGAGCTCGATCCACCTCGACGCCTGGCTGGAGGCCAACAAGGATCGACTCAAGGCCGACTTCGCCGTCATCTCCGACACGCCGTTCTTCGAGGGCAATCGGCCGGCGATCGTGGTCGGCCTGCGAGGCCTCATCTACTTCCAGCTCGATGTCACAGGCAGCAACATCGATCTCCATTCGGGCGGATACGGCGGCGCGGTCGACAATCCGATCAATGCCCTGTGTCAGATCGTCGCCGCTCTTAAGGGGCCGGACGGCCGGATCCGGGTTCCCGGCTTCTACGACGACGTCGTCGAGTTGACGGCCGCCGACCGAGAGGCGCTGGCCAGGCTGCCGTTCGACGACGATGAGTACCGCGCATCGCTCGGCGTGCCGGCATTGCACGGCGAACCCGGCTACACCACGCTGGAGCGTATCGGCGCCAGACCGACTCTCGATGTCTGTGGCATCTGGGGCGGCTTCGAGGGTGAAGGCCCAAAGACGATCATCCCGGCGCATGCCCACGCCAAGATCAGCGCCCGCCTCGTGGCGGACCAGGATCCCGAGAAGATCTTCGGGCTCGTGGCCGCGTACATCGAGAAAGTGGCCCCGAAGACGGTCCGCTATTCGATCCAGAGGCTCGGCGACGGCAAGCCCAGCCTGACGCCGATCGACGGACCCGTCACCCAGGCGGCCGCGCGGGCCCTCCAGGCGACTTTCGGGGTCAGCCCGCTGTTTATGCGGGAGGGCGGGTCGGTGCCGGTCTGTGCCAGCTTCGAATCGATCCTGGGGATCTCGACGTTGCTGCTGGGCTTCGTCCCGCCGGACGGCCACTTCCATGCGCCGAACGAGTGGATGTGGATGGCCAACTACGAAACGGGCATTCGGGCGATCGCCAGGTTCTGGGATGAGGTGTCATTGCTGGCCTTCGGCCGGCAATGACATTTGTAGTTCGGCTGGGCCGAACTCCGGCGAGGCGGCGATGCGGCTGCGCCGAACTGCGGCGGTTGAGACATGTGCCGGGCCTTCCGGCAGCGCAATAGATCAAGTGGGGGAGTACGGGGTGTGCGGTTTGGATGAGTGTCCAGTTGACGGGCGGCTGCTACGATGCCTGACGCTGCTGTCCGACTTGGACCTGGGTGGAGGCACCTGTGACCACAACCGATAAATCGCAAGAGGCCGGTGCCCCGCCCCAGCTGACCTGGCGGCTTGACACTGCCAACGGCAGCCTGGTCCCGCGCTCCGCGCTGGATGTGCTGGTTGACCTCAACGACAACCTGTCCACCGGGCGGTATAGCGAGTACCAGCCTCTGCCGCTCGGCTTCGGCCTGCTCGACAAGACCATCGGCGGCGGCTTGAGGGCCGGCGAGCTGATGCTGATCGGTGGCGCGCAGGGCACCGGCAAGACCACGATGGCCCTGCAGATGGCCCGCAATGTGGCTTCGAGCGGCCAGGCCAACGTCCTGTACATCTGCTTCGAGCACGAGGAGCAGTACCTCCTCAACCGCCTGGTGGCCCTCGAATCGGCGCTCGCCCATCTGCCCCAGAAGACGGGGGCCATCAAGATCCAGGACGTTCGCAAAGAGATCATGTCGTCCTGGATGAGCGAGGGCAGCGGCGGCGGCGGTCTCACTTCCAACCAACGACTGCGCCCCAGCCTCGATCGGATCGCGCGCTACGGCCAGAACCTGTTCTTGATGCGCGGCTCGCAGACCGCCAGCACGGTCGACAACCTCCGCAAGCTGGTCCAGCAGCATCGAGTCCTGTCGGGCGATCGGCGACTGCTCGTGATTGTCGACTACATGCAGAAGGTGCCGGTCTATCCGGAGCCGAGCACCGAGTCGGAGAAGGTCACCTACGTCGTGAACGGCCTCAAGGACGTGGCCCTGTCCGAGAAGGTGGCGATGATTTCGATCGTGGCTGCGGACAAGGAGGGCCTCAAGGCCCAGCGCCTGCGCAACCACCACCTGCGGGGATCGTCGGCCATCAACTACGAAGCCGACATCATCCTGATCATCAACGAGAAGTACCACATCGTCGCCAAGGTCAACATCGAGTTCAACCCGTACCAGGCGCAGCGGTTCCGCGACTGGGTCATCGTGTCGGTCGAGAAGAACCGGGGCGGCCAGGACAACGTGGACCTCGAATTCGAGAAGCACTTCGAGTACTCGTGCTTCGATCCGGCGGGCAGGACCGTGCAGGAGAAGCTCATCGAGGAGCGCCTCTACAACGAGTGACCGGGGGCGTCCGATGAGTTGGAACAGGGAACAGCCGCAGCGCGGGCGACGCCCGTTCGTGCGGCCGGTCGACGATCCTCCCGGCACGAGCCGGCTCTTCATCGCCGTGCCAGTCGCCGACGATGTGCGCGACGGGATCGGCGCGATCATGGAGAAGCTGGCAGGCGGCCCGGTCGACGAACGGCGTCCCGGCCAGCCGCGCTGGGTGCGAGTCGACGGGCTGCATCTGACGCTGCGCTTCCTCGGCGCCACGCTCGATGAACGGCGGGCTGAGCTGGCGGCAGCGATCGAGACGGTCGCCGCGCAGACGACGCCGTTCCAGGTCGTACTCTCGGGCGGCGGAGCCTTCCCGAATCAGTATCGGCCGCGGGTGCTCTGGATCGGCATCGGCGAGGGCGTGGCGGAGCTCAACGCCATGGAGCGCCGCCTGGACGCCGAATTGCGACGCCTCGGTTGGCCGGGGGACGACCGGCCGTTCAACGCTCACCTCACCCTGGCGCGAACCGACGGCGTGCCGGGCGCCGACGAGGTCGCCAGCCGCCTGGTGGACGAGGCACGGGGCGTCAGCCTGGGCTGGCGCGCAAGTCGGCTGGTCCTGTACAAGAGCAATCTCGGCCACGGCCCAACACACTACGAGGCGCTCGCGGCTTCGGAGCTGGCCGCCTCCGAATAGGCCCGTGCCGCATTGCGCCGCTTGCGTTGGATCCGGTTGCACCGGCCCCTCGATTGCCGCTAGGCTTTGGCGGCCACAGTCGTGTTGGGGCGACCTCGGGCACCTAGCAGCCTATGCGCCGGTTGGCCCGGCGGGAGGAGTCGGATGGTCGAACGCACCCGTTTCACGCTGGCCGAGGAAGATATCCCGCGAGCCTGGTACAACATCTCGGCGGATCTGCCGGTCCCGCAGTCGCCGGCGCTCCACCCCGGCACGCATCAGCCGCTCGGCCCCGCCGATCTCGCGCCGCTCTTCCCGATGGCGCTGATCATGCAGGAGGTCTCGACCGAGCGCGAGATCGAGATCCCGGATCCGGTTCGGGAGCTGTACAAGCAGTACCGACCGAGCCCGCTGGTTCGCGCCCGCCGGCTCGAGAAGGCGCTCGATACGCCGGCCCACATCTACTACAAGTACGAAGGCGGCAGCCCGGCCGGCAGCCACAAGCCCAACACCGCGATCCCGCAAGCCTTTTACAACAAGGAAGAGGGCATCAAGCGGATTGCGACCGAGACCGGAGCCGGCCAGTGGGGCAGCGCTCTGGCCCACGCCGGCGCGATGTTCGGGATCGAAGTCAAGGTCTACATGGTCCGCGCCAGCTACGACCAGAAGCCGTACCGCCGCCTGATGATGGAGACCTACGGCGCGAGCGTCGTGGCCAGTCCGAGCATGGACACCGCGGCGGGCCGGGCCATCCTGGCCGAGCATCCGAACAGCACCGGCTCGCTCGGTATCGCCATCAGCGAGGCCGTGGAAGACACGGTCATGCGCGATGACACCCACTACTCCCTGGGCTCGGTGCTGAACCACGTCATGCTCCACCAGACCGTGATCGGCCTCGAGTCGATCAAGCAGATGGAGATCGCCGGCGAGGAGCCCGACACCATCATCGCCTGCGCCGGCGGCGGGTCCAATTTCGCCGGGATCAGCTTCCCCTGGCTGGGGCTCACCTTCCGCGGCGGCCGCAAGTATCGGATCATCGCCGTGGAGCCGGAAGCGGCCCCGAGCATGACTCGCGGGCGCTACGCCTACGATTACGGCGACACCGCCAAGATGGCGCCCATGGTCAAGATGTACACCCTGGGCCACGACTTCATCCCCGAGCCGATCCACGCCGGCGGCCTGCGCTACCACGGCATGTCGCCGCAGGTCAGCCTGCTCAAGCACGAGGGCTTCATCGAGGCCCGCAGCGTTCATCAGCGGCCCTGCTTCGAGGCGGGCATCCAATTTGCCCGGACCGAAGGCCTGATCCCGGCGCCCGAGTCGACGCACGCGATCCGCGTCGCGATCGACGAAGCGCTCGCGGCCAAGGCGTCGGGTGAGAAGAAGGTCATCCTCTTCAATCTGTCGGGTCATGGCTACTTCGACATGACCTCGTACCAGCGCTACCTGGAAGGCAAGCTCGAGGACTACGAGTACCCGGCGGAAGAGGTGAAGCACGCTCTCGAGTCCGTCGAGGCGTAGCTCGTTCTTCGCCAAAGAGAAGAGCCGCGCCCTTCGGGTCGCGGCTCTTTGATTCGTGACCCCGCAAGCTGTGCCGAAGCCACGGGACGTAGCCGCCCGCAGGGCGGCGTAGCAAGGCGGCCGCACGCTCTGGCAGTAGTCGGAGTGGCCGCCCCGGGACGCAGCCGCCCGTAGGGCGGCGTAGCAAGGCGGCCGCACGCTCTCGCAATAGTGAGACGGGGCCCATGAACGCATGGGCCTCGTCACTCGCCTGCGGGATTGACGCGTCCGTTCGGCCTCAGCTTGCTAGCATTGGCGTTGGCCGCCTCACCTGAGGCGTAGAAGGAAGGATCGCGTTCCGTCGGGGGGACACCGGGGGGCGCACGAGTGGCCGAGATGGCCGGGAGGACTCGTGGATAGGGGTCTGGTTCGCTGGCTTGCCAACCGTTTCACGCGTAGAAATCGGGCGGCTCGTGCCCGACGGCAGTTCTTCGCCCTTGCGGCTCTTGTATGCATCGTCGGTAGCACCCTGACGGCGGGAGTCACAGCGGCTGCCTCTCCGACCCCACCTGTCGAGAAGATTCCAGCCGGCGTCATTCCGCCAGGGCCTACGACAACCCCGCCGAGCGTCTCGAAGACGGCCGCTCGCGACGATCTGGTGATCGATGCCGAACCCTCGATCCCAGACACCGAGGGCCTGAGCGGTCAGGATCTCGCGAAGGCGCTCGCCGCGAGCAACTTGTCGAAGATCCGCGATGTCCGCCACAAGAGCTCCAAGCCAGGCGACGACCCTCGCGACGCCGCGACTGTCCGCATCGACACGGGCGCCTGGCTCATGTTCTTCCTCGATAGCTCTGGCAACCTCTACCAGCAACTCAACCCCGGCACGGCTCTGGATCCGTACTGGCAGTCGGGCAACGTCATCGTCACCGGACCCGTGGACCACCCCGACGTGGTTCGCGTCGACTCGGGTTCGACCTCGACGCTCGCTCTCTTCTACCTGCGCACGGTCAACGGGCTCAACCAGATCATGGAGCGTACGACCACCACCGATGGCGCTTCGTGGGGGAGTGAGACGCAGATCACGAACGTGACTGCGTCCATCTACTGGCTGCGGAGCATCGTCGTCTCGGGAACGACCTACCTCTTCCGGAGCGATGCATCCGGAAGCCTGTACTACTCGACCTCGGCTGATCTCTCTACTTGGTCCTCGGCCGCAACGGTCGGCCATGCCGTCGGGCCCCAGACGGGCTACACCTATCCCTCCTTCGATGTGGCGCACCTCGCCAACGGCAACTGGCTCCTTACCTACATGGAGAAGGCCGTTTCCTGTGGAATGACAGGCGGCTGCAACGACTACAACTTCCCGGCCATCTTCACCGTTGTTGGCACCAGCCTTTCAAGCTGGGGAACCGCCCAGCAGCACGGCGATCCGATCGATTCCCGCTGGCCCGGGAGCATGAGCTTGCTCCAGTCCTCGGGCGGCACGGTGTACCTCGCCTACGACCGCTACGAGTATCCGTGGGGCCGCTACGTCCGCCTCCAGACCGGCAGCTCGGATGGGCAGAGCTGGTCCGGCGACATCACCTTCGGATGCGACCCGGGCATCAGCTGCGATGGCTGGCACGGCGTCACCGCAACGAACCCGTATCTGTTCCTTGACGAACGGGGCCACGTACAGGCTCTCTGGCAGATGAACGCCGGAGGTCCCGGTGTCTCCGACGCATACCCCGACCAGATCTTCGACGCCGATCTCACGGCCGGCACCTACTACCGTCCGCTGCCCCCGTACATGGACCCCTCGGTCAACTACGGCGCGGGTTCCCTCGGCAGCGGCATCGTCAACGTGGCCTCGGGCAACCTCATCCTCGCTCAGTCCGACTACACCCTCGGAGGTCTCGGGCTACCCACGACCCTGACCCGGACCTACAACGGTGGCGACACCCGCGACGGTATCTTCGGCTTCGGCTGGAGCTTCCCATACACGATGGGCCTCCAGGTCAACGCCGGGGGATCGATCACGATCTCGAACTTCGACGGCCGACGGGACTACTACCAGCGCGCGGGATCTACGTACACAGCTCCTCCCGGTCTTGAGACGACGCTAGTCAACAACGGCGACGGAACGTGGACTCTGACCTACCGCGACCACACGACCAAGAGCTTCGATGCGAACGGCAGGCTCGTGGGCGAGACCGACGTCGACGGCAATCGAACCGTACTTGCCTATGCTAACGGCCGCCTCTCCACGATCACCGATGCGGCCGGACGGGTCTTCACGTTCGGCTACGACGGCAATGGGCGGGTCACGTCCATCGGCATCCCGCTCTCGCGCTCTTTGGGCTACGGCTATGACGCGAACGGCAACCTGACCGGCTTCACCGATGCGACCGGTGCGGTCACCCACTACGCCTACGGCACAGACCACATGCTGACCGGCGTCACTGACGCGTCGGGCCGGGCGACTACCGTGGGCTGGACGAGTCTGCGGCGTATCAAGAGCGTGACCGATCCGACGGGCGCGGCCACGACCTACGCCTACGGCAGCCAGAACGCCTCGGGCGGAACCACGACCGTCACCGACGCCCGCGGAACCCTCACCACCCACACCTACGACGCCCGCGGCCGCCAGACCACGATCGACGTGTCGATGCCCGGCGGCGGATCCAACGATCTGGTCACGAGCTTCGCCTACAACAGCGACGACCAGGTCACGAGCCAGACAGACCCTCGCGGCATCGTCGAGACGTTCCAGTACGACACTCACGGCAACGTCACCCAGCAGGTCGCCGACGCCGGCTCCGGCAAGCTCAACCTCACCACCGGCTCGGTCTACACAAACGACGACCTGACCCAGCGGACCGACCCGCGCGCCACGGTCACGAACTTCACCTACGACTCGGCCCATCACTTGCTCTCCAAGACCGTCCACCTCGACGGCGGGGTCAACCAGGTCACCACCTACACCTACTACGCCAACGGTCTGCTCCACACCACCACGGATCCGAACGGCCAGACCAGCGGCAAGAGCTCCAGCCTCACGTACGACGCCAACGGCTACCTCGCGACCGCGACCGACGCCGCAAACGACACCGTCACCACGAGCTACGACGCCGGCGGCCGCCTGCTCTCGAGCCACGACGCCCGGGGCAAGCTCACCACCTACACCTACGACGATGACGATCGAAAGCTCTCGGTGACCGATCCGCTGGGCCACTCCGTCAGCTACACCTACTCGCCCGACGGCGAGCAGACGAGCGTCACCGATCCGACCGGCGTCGTGGCCACGACCGCCTACGCGCGCTCCGGCGAGGCCGTCCTCGCGAGCGCCGACACCGGCTCGACCGGCTTCATCATCACCAACCCCGGCTTCGAGTCGGGCGCGGCCGGCTGGACGCCGACCGGCTCGCCCTCCATTGTCACGACCCCGGTCCTCACCGGGTCCAAGGCCGCCCAGGTCGATCTATCGAACGCCTACGGCCGCGAGATCCCCGTCGTCGCAGGCAAGACCTATGGCATCACCGCCTACGCGATGGCCACCGGAACCGGCCAGACTGCGCGTCTCGCGTATGCCTGGCGGGCGGCCGACCACACCACCATCAGCTCGGGCAACGTCGATGTCGCCGTCGCGACGACCGGCTTCCTGCCGCTCGCCCTTGTGCCCGCGGACGCCCCGGCCGGAGCGGCTTTCCTGTACGTCAGCCTCGCCTCGACCGCGACGGGCGCCATTGTCGTCTTCGATGACGTGGTTCCGACCCACTCCATGCTCACCGACTACGACGCCGCCGGCAACAAGACGAGCGTTCTCGACGCCAACGGCCACGCCACCCGCTACTCCTACGACAATGCGAGTCGCCTCATAAGCACCACCGACGCCCGCGGCAAGACCGCGAGCTACACCCTCGACGCCGACGGCAACGTCACCCGGACCACCGATCCCCTGAGCCACAACACCGACGCCGTCTTCGACGGGGCAAACCGAACGACCTCTACAACGGTCGATCCGGGAGGTCTCGCCCTGGTCAGCTCGACGACCTACGACGCCGATGGCAACGTCGCGTCGGCCACCGATCCAGACCACCACACCACGACCTACGCCTACGACCGGGCCAACCGCCTGACTAGCGTGACCGACGCGGCCACCGGCGTCACAGGCTACGGATATGACGCCAACGGCAACAAAACGTCGGTGACCGACGCCCGCAACAAGATCACCTCCACAGCCTACGACCCGGTCAACCGGGTCAGCTCGACGACGGACGCCTTGAGTAAGTCCACGACCTACGGCTACGACGCCAACGGCAACCAGACCCGTCGCACTGATGCCAACGGCGTGATCACGACCTACACATTCGACGACGCCAGCCGCCTGTCCGGCCTCTCCTACAGCAGCGGCGGCACCGTCGGCTACACCCGCGACGCGGCTGGCCGAACCCTGACCATGGTCGACGCTCACGGCACCACGACCTGGTACTACGACCACCTCGGCCGAGTCACATCAGTGAGCCAGCCGGGCTCGGGTACCACCACCTACACCTACGATCTGGTCGGCAACCGCATATCGGTTGCCACAGGCGGAAAGACGGTCAGCTACACCTACACCCCGACCAACGCTCTCGCCAGCGTGACCGACTGGGCCAGCCGCTCGACCACCTACTCCTACGATGACGCCGGCCGCCCCGCGACCGTCGCCTATCCCAACACGATCGCAGGCACCTACACGCTCGACAACGCCGGTCGGGTGAGCAGCCTCGCATATACCCGCTCCGGCTCGAACGTGGCGACGTTCGGCTACACGTTCAACGGCGAGGGCCAGCGTCTGACCGAGACGAGCCCGGACGGCAACACCACCTACACCTATGACAACCTTGGCCGCCTGACCGGGACTACCTACCCGGGCTCCACCCCGGCTGAGACCTTCGGTTACGACGCGGCCGGCAACCGCACCAGCCGTGTAAGCAACGGGGTCACAACGACCTCCACCTACAACAACGCCAACGAGTTGGCGACGACGACGGTATCGGGTTCAACGAGCACCTACGGCTATGACGCCAACGGCAACCGCACGAGTGTGGTCGTACCGCCTACGCCGGACACCAACAAGCCCTCGGCCCCGGCGGCCCCCAAGGCGACGGCGGCTGCCGCAGACCAGGTCACCGTGTCCTGGACCGCATCCACCGACGATCGGGGCGTGACCGGCTACCTCGTCTATCGGGGCAGCTCGGTCAACACGCTTGCTCTGGTGGGTCTTGTGTCTGGGACAGTCACGAGCTACCTCGACCGGACCACGGCGCCCAACACGAGCTACGTCTACGAGATCTCCGCGATCGACGCCGCGGGCAACCCCTCGGACAAATCGGTCGCGGCCTCAGTCACTACCCCGGCCACCGGGGCCACGGTCATCGTGTGCGATCGGTTCGGCCGCACGGTGACCGGCGGCTGGGGCAGCGCCGATGCCGGTGGCGCCTGGAGCGGCACCGACTCGACCTTCTCGGTCAACGCCAGCGCAGGCGTCATCACCCTGACCGGGAGCGCCACCAAGAACGCCTATCTGACCACCCCCAAGGGTGCCAACACCGAACTCGCGGTCCGGGTCAGGATCGACCAGATCGCCACAGGCGGCGCCACGACGGCGGGCTTCTATCTGCGGCGCCAGGATGCCAACAACTACTACCGGCTCAACGTGCTGTTCAATACCAACTCGACGATCACTGTGAACCTCATCCGCGACGCCGCGGGCAAGGCCACGACCATCGGGACGGCCACGGTCAGCGGGGTAACTCACGCCACCGCCAACTGGTATGACATCCGGGTCCGCCTGACCGGAACCACCGCCACCACCGCTACCGCAAGGCTCTGGGTCGACGGCACCGCCGAGCCGACCAGCTGGAACCTCTCTACGACCGACAGCTCGACTCCTTCGAACCTGCGCGGTACCGGCAGCACCGGGGTCTACTTCGACGCTAAGCGGGCGCTGCATGGCTACTTCGACGACCTGACCATCCGCCCGATCGACGCCGCCAAGCCCACGGCACCGGCCACTCTCACCGGCACGGTCGT
>Ga0182027_10006122_pt1 | contig 18113 bp, 8 predicted proteins | sample 712E1DmetaG_FD_121300 | JGI IMG/M metagenome (GOLD analysis project Ga0182027, IMG submission 121300) | Permafrost microbial communities from Stordalen Mire, Sweden - 712E1D metaG (Illumina Assembly) | ecosystem: Environmental > Terrestrial > Soil > Wetlands > Permafrost | place: Sweden... | reverse complement strand
TGCCGTCTTCCACGGCTTCGCCTATGGGCTGTGAGCGGACGTCATACAGTAGGCTGGCGTGAGCAGCTCGGTCCGTGTTGCTTGCGTGAGACCATCGGACTAGTTTCCGGCGCATCTTGTCCGTTCTGAGTTCCGGGGGCGAATCCAAAAGGAAGCGGACAAAGCATGAACTCTCCTGGCTGACAGCGATTTCGGACGCGGGTTCGACTCCCGCCGCCTCCACCACTAAAATGTTTATTTTCAATAATTTACAGGCGAAAAGCACAAGAAAAGCGAAGAACATTGCCACACTTAAGCTGTTTAGAATCAAGTAGATAAGAATCAAGATCCGTTACTCTGAAGAACCGCCTCCAGGAAAAACGATCAATATTTTCGTAGCGTGCGAAGATACTCGGATAAGTGGATTCGTAGGCAGAAAGTGCAGACCGAAATTGAAACTGGAGAACTGGTCGTCTGGGCACCCCAAGAGTTGTTGGCGGAAGCGAAATCCCTTTTCGCTCCGTACTCACCGAAATTCCAGACCGTGACGTGCAAGGAAATGATGGCCTTCGGAAAAGCCACTGTGAGCGTTCTCTAAACACAGTCATCCCCGCGGAGGTCATGACGCTGCAGTATCGCGCGTGGATCGACAGCTTCCCTGATCCCGAACAAAAGCTGCAATCTGTGCAGTCGAAGATTCCACCTCGCAATCGTCTCACCACCGTTGACGAAATTGCGACAACGACCGTGTTTTTGCTGTCAGACAAATCCGGACATACCACCGGCCAGCACATCTACGTCGATGGCGGCTATGTGCATCTGGACCGGTCGTTGACCTAAGAAGTACAGCCCGACCTGGACTATCTCAATGGGAAAGCAGCCGACGCCAAACTCTCTGCCACACCAAACCGCACAGGAGCGACGATATTCCATTCCAATCTGTGGTTCGAATAAGCTCGGCTCGAACTTCACCGATTGAATCAACTGGGGAAGCAGCCACGCCCGAGCGCCTTTTCTTCCTGGTGGTAAGTCCTCCGTCGGCATTTCCATGCGTAAAACTGCTGGGACCGAGCGTGGCGCAATAACCCACTGCCTTCTCGACGCTTTTCCGAAGCAGTTGCCCGAACTCAGCGTTTACTGCGCGGTCCGCCATCGTGTTTTCGCAGCCGATCAGCTCGCCGGTCTCGTCGAAGACTTCTATGCCACCTCGCGCAATCAACGGTCCAGGCACCGGGCGGTGACGGGATTGGCGATTGCGCTAGAACGCTCACTCAACCGGTAACAGTGCGGCGCGGGCGATTGAGATACTGCCTTCCAATTGCGGGTCCGCCGAGGAGCGGCTTATGTGGATGGTGAATGTCCCGGCATCTGCGTGCCACGCCTTTGCTTCGACGTCATACCAGGCAAAAGAGCGCGCATCAAGAGGAATAGTTATGTGGCGAGTCTGGCCGGGCTCGAGCTGAACCCGTGCGAACCCCTTAAGCTCTTGAGGAGGACGAACCACGCTGGGGTGCTCCTCGGAAACATAGAGTTGGGCAACGTCGGCCCCCGCCCGTTTTCCGATGTTCGTGACATCGAATGAGACGTCATAGCCCAAGCTGCTTTCTGGGCTCTTATTTGATTGGGCCGAAGGCAGAATCTCGAGATTCGAATATTTGAATGTTGTGTAAGAGAGGCCAAAACCGAATGGAAAGAGCGGCTGAGTATGGTTGTGTTCATAGCCGCGATAGCCAACGAAGATCTCGTTCCCGTAAACGACGCGATTTGTGCCAGGAGCGGTGTAATAGTAGGCGGCGGAAGGATTGTCGGCGAGCTTGCGCTCCCAGCTGATCGGTAAACGGCCAGAGGGGTTCGCGTCCCCGAAGAGAATCTGCGCCAGGGCGTTGCCGCCTTCTTCGCCGGAATACCAAATGTGAAGCAGCGCAGGAATGGAGTCGATCCAGGGGGAAGCATCCACACTGCCTCCCGCGTTGAGAACCACAGTCGTATGAGGATTGACGGCTGCAATCTGTTGTATGAGCTCGTTCTGGCCCGGCAGAAGCTGGAACTCCCGGTCGGCGCCCTCGCCTTCGCTCTCAATGTCATAGCCCACCGATAAGACGACAGCGTCGGCGTGTTGGGCTAGTTCGATGGCCGACGGATAGACCAGCGCGTCTTCTTTTACGATGCCAAGACGTGAGATGCCTCTTCCAAACGGCGGTGCGCCCAGGTCGTCGAGGACCACCTTATGCGCGCCAGGTGTGAGGTCAATAAGCGTTTGAGCGATGGCCGCCCTGGCGATCTCCCCATGGTCGATCACCAGGGCGCCGTCGACGGTGAGGCGATAATTGCCTGAATGCTCGACGAAGATCACGTACTTGCCGCCGGAAGGGGCGTGATAAAAGCCGGTCCAACGAGCGTACTGAGCCGGCGCATTCAGCGCGCCCACGATGGACTTTCTCATGAGGTCTTTTGTGACTGCAGCGGAGACCTCGATGCCAACATCGGGTTGGCCGGAGGGGTCTGCCGGAAGTTGAGCGTAGGGTCCGCCATTGATGGAAGCCTCATGGCGGCTGGAAACCGGAGTTCCGGAAAAGTCGGAAGTTTTGTAGGTCTCTACCGTCACGCCCGGAGCGCCGTCTGCTGTCAGGGTAAGGCCCGTCTGTTGGGCCAAAACGTCGGGCTTGGCAATGCCCTGACTGTAGGTCACAGTGCCGCGAATGCCGAGATAATCGCTGATGCCGCGGAAAGGTCCAGTTACGAAAAAGGGCGGGACCATGCCGCTTCCGCCGCCTGTTGCGTAGCCGGGGTAGGCGTCGGGCCCGATGACGGCGATGTTCTTAAACCTGGCGGCGTCGAGCGGCAGCAGATTGTCCCGATTCTTGAGCAATGTCGCGCTCTCCAGAGCGCCCTGGAGCGCGACTTGCCGTCCCTCCTGGTTGTAGCGGGGAATTGCTGGATCCAATGGGTCATGGCTAATCCAACCGGGTCCGGCAGGGTCAGGGCTGATCCACCCGAAACGAGCAGCGAGGCGCAGCATGCGCCGAATCTTGTCGTCAATGGTTGCTTCGGAGACTTTGCCGCTCTTGACGGCAGGGATAAGCGTTTCAGCGTTCATGCAAAGGCCGGCGGGCATTTCCAGATCCAATCCGCCATTGGCCGAAGCAACGCCGTCATGCGCGGCGATCCAGTCAGACATCATCACGCCATCGAAGCCCCACTGCCGTTTGGCGATCTCGATGTTGAGATGCGCATTCTCGGTTGTTCGCACCCCGTTGAGGTAGTTGTACGAGTCCATGATGGACCCGACATGCGCCTGGCGGACAGCGGCTTCGAATGCAGGCAGGTAAATTTCCCGCAGCGCGCGTTCGCTTACGACGGTATCGGAGGTGAAGCGCGCAAATTCAGACTCGTTCCCCACGAAGTGCTTTACGGTGGCGCTTACGCCCTGCGATTGCACACCCTCGACATAGGGAACGGTGATTTGCGCGGCCAGAAAAGGGTCCTCGCCGAAGTACTCGTGGTTGCGGCCGTTCATGGGCGCGCGATAGATGTTGACGCCGGGGCCGAGCAGGAAGGCCGCGCCGCGCGATCGGGAATCGCGTCCGATCTGGATGCCGATGCTTTTTGCAAGGTCACGGTCCCATGTAGCCGTCAGGGCGATGCCTGCAGCAAAAGCCGTGGACGGCGATGGATCATGGGCGCCGATCGGTCCATCGCCCATTCGGAATGCCGGAATGCCCAAGCGCGGCAGCGGCGTAGAACCAAGCACACTGCCGCCGGAAAGCAGCGAGATTTTCTCCTCCAGGGTCATGGCTGCGATGGATTCGTCGATTCTCTTTTCGACCGCGGGCGCTGGACTCTGGGCGGTCTGCGCTGCGGAAATCCCTGGCAAGCCGAGAGCCAGAAGGAGCAGAGCAAAGAGGATTGCAGAAGTTCGGGCTGGCTGGCGGGGGAGGCTGAACAACGCAAGTCGGCAAATAGTGTTCATTGCGGCGCGAGAATGATTTGAAGGTTTGAGCACAAAGTCTCCTGATGTGTGGGATTGCGATTCAGCTCATCGCATCGTCGGCTCGATGGCCGATTTGATGGCTTTGAACTCTTCAATTGTGGCCGGAGCCGCGCTTCCATCCTGATAGACCTCAAGATTGATCACCGGCACGAGCTTGCGGGCCATGGCCGTCTTCAGGTAGCCGATCATCTGATCCGCGCTGTACTGCGGCGGTGGGACCGGAGTATTCGGTGTGACATGGCCCCAGTTTCCCGGCTCCATTGTCGTGGTCAGGGTGGCCTGCAATCCCTTCTGCGGGCCACTCAGGAAGATTCCGTTTCCACCAACCGGCAACTCGGGATCGTCGACCAACCTGTCAGCGAAGCCTCCCTCACCGCAGGCAAAATCCTGAAAGTCGGTAGCTTTGGGCAGGATCCACGAGTTGTATCCCACCACGCGCGCCGGGTACCCGGCCTTGACTGCCGCAGTCATCTCTTCCCACGGCGCCTGCAACGTGTAGTAGAACGTGGTTCCATCGTCAAACCAGAATCCGGCAAGCTTGTCTCCATAACGAAGGCCAATCTCTCGAATTGTCGATTCCCACTCGTTAAAGTAATCGGCCCTGTCCATGGTTTGGGCGACAGGTCCGCTCCACCAGTCCGCCTGGGCGCGACCGGCGTGATAGTAGATCATCAGCTTGATGCCGCGCGCATTCAGTGCGTCGGCGAGTTCGCGAATGAGATCCCGCTGGGTGGTGTGCCCCGGCACAACGCGTTCGATGGTTTGGAGCGGCGCCGGAAAATAGTAGGTTGACCAACTGGTGGCGAAGACGATGAATCCGGCGCCGGTTCCCTGCACCATGTCGGCGAATGCATTCACATCGAAATCGTTCACAGCCTGTTCGTACGATTTCTGCGGACCGGTCCGGGGTTGGGATGCGGCCGTCCAGGTGAACATCAATCCATACTTCGCATCAACCATCCAGGCCGTGGGGGATCTGACCTTTGCAGCCCGCTCGTCCATCTGCTTCTTGATCTTCGGCTGTGTTAGCTCCAGGGAAAACAGGGCGAGATTAAACGCCTCTCCCGGATTGGCAAGGGCTCGCACGGTAATCTTGCTCTCGCCCGCAGGCAGATGGAGGGTTCCGGGCAGCTCATCCGTGACCCACTCATTCGTCATTGATGCCTTGCGGTAAGCTACTGTCTCGGTAAGTCGATTCGACGCGCCGGCGACCTCGACTTTGACAGCGGGCGGCGACGGAAGCGTGCAGTTGATGAGGATCTTCCCGCAGTTCAGGATTAAAAGCGCAACAGAATAGTTGCCCGCTTTGGGAGCCCGGACGGTCCACGTCATCGCGTCTTCGCTGCTTGTCCAGTTGTAAACCCAGAAGCGAGCTGCCTGTCCCGGCCACTGCTCCTTGAGGTTCCCTTTGAGGCTGGCGTCACCGCCCATCAGCACGGTCCGGCTTGACGGATCGATCGGCAAGACCTTGATCGTCGCGCTCGCGATTGCGACCGGTTGCTGGCCGCAAAGGACGACGGACAGAGCAGCCATCAATATTAGGACTGCGGCCTGGAGTGACCGCCGAAAAAGATGCTCTTCCATCACTTACCTCCGGTTGTTCTGAGCCTCATTCGCTGTTACCGCACCGCGCCGCGTATTCCGGTCAGACTTTGATCGTCAGCGCGCCTTGAGAACAAACTCATGTGCCCCAGCTGTGACTGTTAATGCTGCGCCAGCCTGGTACGGCGAAGCAGAAGGTTTTCCATCGACCGTTAATGTGGGATTCGCGATATCCGCGACCGGCAGAAAGACATCGGCGCTGGTGTTCTCCGGCACGGAAACATCGAGCCTGATATCCGCGTCGGAGCTCGCCCACGAAACGGACACGTCGCCTATTGGCGTGGGCACCACGCCTTTGGCGAATCGCAGCCCGCTGATGTGCGGCCGGATGGCAATACGCTTGTAGCCGGGCGCGGCGGGTGTTACACCGAGAATCCGCGCGGACATCTGAATCAGGGGTGTACCGCCCCACGCGTGGCTCCAGTCTCCCCCATACCAGTTCTCATTGAAAGTATGAGTCTCAAGGTTAAGATGCCAGCGCTGCATCTGCATCCAGGCATAGCGGTCAAAGACGCCTGCGTGGTCCTCCGCGGCAAAAACAAAATGCATGAAGTAAGGCTGCACATTCAAGGGCGGAGTGGAGAAGAGCGTTTCCAGGATCGTCTTCTGCCGCGCTTCGGGAGCAAGATCGTAGAGCACCGCAAGCGCGTTCACCTGTGCGCTATGCGTCTCTATGTCCTTGTCTTCGGGCAGCCAGTTCGTATCCTTCTGATGATTCTGAAATGGCCTTCCATCGCGATAGAGTCCGGCCTTCTCGTCCCACAGTTCTCGCTCGAACGCTGCATAGATGCCGGTTCGCATCTGCTCGTAGCGATCCACGCGGGCAGTATCACCGGTCAGCTTTGCGAGACGAGCGCCATCGGCCAGGGCGCGGTAATAGAACGCCGTCAAATAGCCCTGCCCGATCACTGCGGGCGGATGATGGGTTTGAAACCCGTCGATCGTCACCCAGTCCATGAACATGTAGTTTGGCGCCTCGGAGAGCAGGCCATTTGCGCCTTGGAAGGTTGCGAAGTGGTCAAGCAGACGATCTACCGTGGGCTTGAGCTCTCGCAGCAGAGACTCGTCGCCGGTGTAATCGTAATAATCCATCAGCATCTGCAGCCACAACAGCGCGTAGCTGGTATGGAAGTTCACCGAGCCGGAGTGATCGAGGATGCCGGCGAATTTTCGCAAATCCTGGCGCGCCAACCAGGGTTCGTCGAACGCATAATCGTTTTCGAGCGACTCAATCAGGTAGTCTCCGAAATCGGAGATGGGTTCCTGGTGTCCGGGTGAATCCAGATAGCGGTCCTGCATGCATAGCTGTAAGAGCCATCGCGATGTCGTCCAGAGACGATTCATATAAGGGTCGCTGGATGTAAATGAGCCGCTATACTCAACCGGCTGCGAGGCAAAGGTCGCGCGAATATCGGAGAACTCAACTGGCTGGGTCGCATGTGAAACTGTTACTCGAACCGTGGAGAAAGAGTCCAGGAGGGGATATTCAAAGACGGTCTCCCCGTCCCGGAGCGTCACCTGCACCGCGCGGCGCGGCGGATCGGTGTGTGTCTCCGCCGGTTCCAGTGTGACCACAGTTCCCGCCGCGCCATTTACCTTCATCGAGAGAAAGGCGCTTATGACGCGGCCGAAATTCACATTGAATGCGCCGTTGCCCGCAACGCGAATCGAGTGACCGATCTCCGACAACGGCGCGGACGTGGTGACGTCGGGCGTAGCCGATCCGATCGATTCCACAGGCCAAACGGCCTCCATGGCTTCGGGAATCTGATTGACGCTGAGCGTTCCCCAAACCGAGTCGACCTTCGCGGCATCCGCCCAGTCCTTCTGCGAAAATTGCGCGCCTCTCCACGCCGGATCGTCCAGCCGCGCATCGTAAAGGAGCCCGGCTGGGGAGGACTTGGCGGGAGGACGAGGTGCAAGCGCGTTCAGCGGGCCCTCGCTGTAAGCTTCAATAGCCTTCGCTTTCCAATCCGCGCCGGTCGAGAATGTGACGCCCGGTCCATTCGAGAGTTGCACCTCTGCCGCCAGCGCAAAGCCGGGATGCCCGAGGCTGTAGCTGGGAATCATGTTCGTTGTGAAAACCTCAGCAGCAATCACGTTCAGCCCGGCATGGAGATACGGAGCCAGATCAACCTGGTTATAAAGCCAGCGATGTGACCAATGGGTCCAAAGGATGATGTCGTTACCAGGGTCAGCGGGACCGCGTGAAACCAGGCGTCCATTGACCCATAGTCGATAGACCCGATCTGCACTCACTTTCGCAAAAGCGCTGGTGATGAGCGCGCCTGCGGGAAGCGTGAGTACTTTGCGGAAGTGCGCCGCAACGGGAACTTTGCCGCCGTTCTCTGCGGTTGCAATCCAGATCCACTGCGGCTCCCAGGAAGTCCCGTTGGGAGGTACGTATTTGAAGTCGACAGCCTGGACTCCCTGATCGTTGACAAGTGTCTTGCCCACCCATCCCGCAATCGGCCCGCGCGGGTCGACAGGCACAGAGGGAAGATCCTGCGCCCAGGCCATCGGCAGCAGCCCTGCAAGAAAGATGGCGCAGCCGAAGCGGAGCCAAGCCAAAAGCGAGCCGGATTCCCGGACTCGAGAAGCCGCACCTCTGTCGTGTTGATGGCGCTCCCTCAACAGCGGCTGCAGGAGGGCAGTTGCGGGATGCGAGGTAGAACTCATTGTTGTCCTCAGTACCTGTGCAATATCTATTGGACTGCATTGAAGAGGCCAATCTGGGCCTTTCCCAGACTCTTCGCAGTAATCGTAGGCGTACCGCTTATGGATTCGAAACGCTGATTTGCAGTTGGCTCGCCGTGTCTCTGCACTAGGTACCTCTCGCCGGCCGCGCCTTTGAAGGTGATGACTTGCCCAGCCGAACCGTCCACGACCTTCGTGCCGGTCGTGCCGGAAATGACATCGAGCGCCTGGGCCGGCCATGGATTGCGAAGCTTGATTGGCTGCGCGATTCCAGACTCGATGACAACGGTCTTCGGTATCCCATTTCTCACCTGCACGTCGACCTTCGTCTTTCCGCGCACGAAGACGCTGCCATCGAAATCCCATCCAGGCGGAATGGCAGGGGCAATGCGAATCATTCCGTCATAATCCTGAACCAGGGCTTCCTGGAGCGCATCCGCGACGATGCCGACCTGTTCTATGTAGAATTCTTCCTGCGGGTGCTTCGAATTCCCGACGTCGGTCAGGGCCAGGCCGTTCACATACGATTGCCAATCCTGCGAACACTTGATGAGAGTTGAACTGACCTCGCTGCCAAGCCCGAGGCGCGCAGCCTCGATCGGATCGAGGCACCAGTGGCGCTTCACGGGAAATGGACGGTGCTGATAAGTGCGCAAGGCCAGAGGAAAGAGGGGCGAGGTATCGCCGATAAGATCGTAGGGCCAGAGCGGCTCAAGTTCGATGTTTTCCTGGTTATGCAAGGGCGCGCCGGGCTGATAGGACACGGCGATCATATCTTCTCTGTCGGCATCCACGGAGGGCGGCAACAACGTGTGCGGAGGGATCAGCTGGGTACGCGGGAGCGGAGGAATCTTCGGCAGCGCGGCCTGCAACTGCTTTACCAGGTCAGCATCCCTGCCGAGCAGTTTTGCCGCCTGAATTGCCGCCGGGTAAAGCGCCATGGCTGCTGCAATGTCGGTGGTAGGATCAGTTACATCCCACTGCGTCTCATGCGCATTGGAAGGGCCCGTGTGCAGCAGCCCGTCTGGTCCGAGCTTCTGATAGGCGAGAAGGAAGCGGGCGGAAGCCGCCATGAACGGGTAATTGTCGGCAAGAAATTTGCTGTCGCTTGTCGCAAGATATTGCTGCCACATCCAAAGCGATACCTCGGCCCCTGTCGAGAGCGTCCGCGTGTTGAAAAAGGGCGTGAAATAAGCGTCGCAATCGCGTGCATATAGATGGCTGGAAAACAGGTCCCAATCGGATTCGTACTCAATGCCTTGCGCATTAAAACGCATGGTCTCTGGAACGCAGATTCCCGGAAGACCATTCATGTGCGTTTTGGTCCAGCTTTCGAGATTGGTCAGGTTCTCCCGGTAGAGGTTGAAGTACGGCGTATTCAGTTCCGTGGCCCCGGCGCTAATGTTTGCGGCAACCTGTGTGCGCAGGTCCCAGTGCCAGAAGGAGGCGGAATCCCAATGATGTTCATCCCCCGCAGAGGAGAGCATGTCGGCAACGCCGGCCTGTGTGCCGGGATATTCGTCGCCCTTCTCTGCTGCCTCGTCGAAGAGATAAATGTTCCGGAGGTTCTCCATGTACTCTCCGGATCCATCCTGGGATGTAATCTTGATCGATCCAACATGGTTCCAGTAGTTGTGCCACCAGGATTTGTGCGCGGTGGGCGTACCCGCGGAGAGAGCAGGACGAGCCACAGTGAGCGGATCCAATTTGCCGTCATAATGCGGCGATGCAACGACGACTTTGAAATGCCCGTCTGCGTCCGGTTTGAATGTGACCGTAACGGTCAGCGGATCCGTCACCACAACCGAAACGTCGCGCGCCTCCACCCTAATTGCAGATAAGGCCCCAAACGGCCGCCCCGAAGCTCCGGGATTCAGGTCGTCGATCCAGCCTTGCGACAGCAGGCCGACCTGGCCTTTGGCAACCGCCCTGGTGGTGCGTGGCTCCCAAAGCTTGAGTTGTGCAGTCTGCGGCTCATCGACCTTTGTGCCGGTTACATCGATGATCAAGGTGTCGGTATCCGGCTGTACATACGCGGTTGCAGCCATTCCACCGCCGTGCTCTTGAAACTCGCCGTCATAGAGATCGAGCCGCCCCGCATAGTCCTTCGCCTGCGTGAGAGACGATAGGCTCGGAATCACAACCCGCCCCGGCGACAAGCGGTCGGGCAACGTGTCCACCCGATTGAGTTGCGCCGTCAGGCCATTCTCCGACCAGACTGCAACACCGAGCCGTCCATTGCCCAGCGGCAACGCCTGATTGGCCTTCATGTTCGGCTGGCTCAGGATAACCGAGGACCGGCTCAACACTCCTGCCACATCGACCTGGAATTTGCCGTCATGCCAGGCAGTTGTAGAATCCGGCGGCGAGGATTGCGCTCCAACCTCCGCCGTGAACACCAGACAAAGCAAAACACAATATATGATCTTGCTCGATAAATTCTCCATGACTGCCTCTTGAATGGAGCTGGCTGCTTTCCGTTTGGTAAATCAAATCCGCTTAATGGGCAGCTAATCGTCCGCGCCAAACAGGCCAAGTTGAACCGATCCGAGCTTCTTCGCAGTCATCGCAGGCTTACCGCCTATGGATTCGAAACGCTGATCTGCAGTTGGCTCGCCGTGTCTGCGCACAAGATAATTTTCGCCAGCTTCGGCCTTGAAAGTAATCGCAGATCCGGCCGCGCCTTCCACGACCTTCGTGCCGGCCCTGCCGGAAATGACATCGAGCGCCTGGCCCGGCCACGGATTGCGAAGCTTGATCACCTGCGCGATTCCAGATTCGATGACGACGGTCGTCGGCATTCCATCTGTCACCTGCACGTCGACCTTCGTCTTTCCTCGCACATAGACGCTTCCATCGACAATCCATCCCGGCGAAACGGCAGGCGCAATGCGAATCATTCCGTCATAATCCTGAACCAGAGCTTCCTGGAGAGCGACGGACACCACACCGGTTTCTTCCACATAGAACTCGAAGTGTCGCGAAGTCAAAGTTGTCGAGGTTGTACTCAAGTCAGTCGGATGCTCGGCTGCACAGCCCTCAAAGCCGTTTACGCAACGCGCGGAATTCTCAACGCTCCGCAGCAGGGCCGCGCCGACCTCATTGCCCATTTCGAGTCGTGCAGCTTCAATTGAGTCGAAGCTCCAGCCGCCCCCGCCTTTCGACAAGCGGTGCTCGTAGGTGCGCTTTGCGAGGGCAAACAGGGGCGAATCATCCCCGATTAGGTCATACGGCCAGATTGGTTCAAGGCCGATATTCTCACCGTTGTGATTAGTGGCGCCAGGGAGATAGGACTCCGCAATCATATCCGCCCCGTCGGCGTCCGCTGAGGACGGCAACAACGTTAGCGGAGCGGCGAACTGCGTGCGCGGGAACGGAGGAATCTTCGGCAGCGCCGTTTGCAACCGCTCGACCAGATCGGGATCCTTGCCCAGCAGTTCAGCCGCCCTGATTGTTACGGGGTAAAGCGCCAGAACTGCCGCAATGTCGGTGGTTGGATCCGTAACGTCCCATTGCGTCTCGTGCGCATTGGAAGGGCTCATGTGCAGCAGCCCGTCCGCACCCAGCTTCTGGTAGGAAAGCAGAAAGCGCGCAGAAGCGGCCAGGAGCGGATAATGATCGGCGAGAAACTTGAGATCGTTGGTCGCGAGATACTGCTGCCACACCCAGAGCGATACCTCGGCCCCTGTTGAAAGCGTCCGTGCGTTGAAGAATGGCGGAAAACTTTCATCGCAATCTCGAGCGTAGAGATTGCCGGTAATGGTGTCCCAGCCGGTTTCGTATTCAATGCCCTGCCCGTTAAAGCGCATGGTCTCCGGTATGCATGCTCCAGGTCGGCCATTCAAGTGCGTTCTTGTCCAATTTTCTAGGATCGCCAGATTCTCCCGGTAGAGATTGAAATACGGAGCATTGAGATCCGATACTCCGGCGCCCAGATTGGCGGCCACTTGCATGCGAATATTCCAATGCCAGAAAGCTGCTGAATCCCATTGATGGAAATCGCGCCCGGCAGAAAGCATGTCAGCGACGCCTGCCTGCGTCCCGGGGTATTCGACTCCCTTCTCGGCTGCCGCGGCATAAAGATAGATGTTCCGGATATTCTCCATGTACTCTCCGGAGCCATCCTTCGAAGTAATCTTGATCAATGCAGCGCGATTCCAATAAGCGTGCCACCAGGATTTGTGTGCGGTGGGCGTGCCAGCGGCAAGAGCAGGACGAGCCACCGTAAGCGCATCCATTTTGCCGTCATAGTGCGGCGATGCAACGATCACACGAAAATGACCGTCCGCATCCGGTTTGAATGTGACCGTCGCGGTCAGCGGGTCCGTCACCGCAACCGAAACGTCGCGCGCCTTCACCGTGATTGCAGATAAGGCCCCAAACGGCCGCCCCGAAGCTCCGGGATCGATATCGTCGATCCAGCCTTGCGACAGCATGCCCACTTGGCCCTTGGCAACTGCGCTTGTCGTGCGGGGAGCCCAAAGGCCGAGTTTCGCAGTTTGCACCCCATCAGCCTTTGCTCCCGTTACGTCGATAATGAACGTGTCGGTGTCCGGCTCCACATAAGCGGTGGCAGTCATGCCCGCGCCACTCTCTTGAAACTCGCCATCGTAAAGATCAAGACGGCCCGAATAATCCTTCGCTCCAGTCAATGCCGTGAGCCCGGGAATTACAACTTGTCCCGGTGACAAGCGATAAGGCAGCGTGTCGGCGCGATTGAGCTGTGCGGTCAGGCCGTTTTCCGACCAGACGGCAACGCCAAGTCGTCCATTGCCGAGCGGCATCGCCTGGCCAGGAGCGACATTCGGCTGCCCCAGGACGATTGAGGATCGGCTGAGTACCCCTGCCACATCGACCCGGAATTTACCGTCATGCCAGGCAGTTGTAGAATCCGGCGAAAAGGATTGACCCGAAATACTGCACGTAAACGCCAGGCACAGTGAGACAACATAGATGATACTGCTCGGCGGCATCTTCACACATCTTTCTTGATTGAATCTGGATGGCGTCCGTTTGTGAATCGACAGGATGTCCTGCCAGCCTGATTCGTCATTGATATATGAGGCCGGCCAATCAAGCGCTCCCGTAAGCCGCACGTTCTTGTATAGGCCAAACCTGAATTGCCATTTGGGTTTGCAACTAGGAGTAATCACGGTTTGTTCTTTGCAGTGCGGCTAGTGCGGTCAGGGAAGATTTGCGCATACCCGCGAAACAGAAGAGGAACCGCGGGTATGCGCCCCGAGTACTACGTAGAAAGAGGTTAGAACTTGAACTTCGCGGAGACTTGAATGACGCGAGGCTCGACGGTGGTGCCAGTGATGACGCCGAAGGTGGCGTCGGTGATGTTGGGGTCTGGTCCGGCGAAGTTGACCCAGTTGAAGGCATTGAAGAAATCTGCACGAAACTCGAGGTTGTAGTTTTCAATGACTTTTGTTGTCTTCGTCAGGGCCAGATCGACGCTCTTCTGCCCAGGGTTGCGGAGCGAGGTGTTGGTGGGAAGGGTGCCGAACTGGACTACGCCGGGGCACCCGAGAGCAGAAGGCGAACCGGGAATGGGCGCGCAAACCGCGGCGTTGGTGCCATTGCCTACGCCAGGAGTGTTGAAGAAATTGTTCAGGCGGTCCTTGGCTTTCCCGTGCCCTGCAACATCCCGCAGAGATTTTCCGGGCGCAAGGACGTCTGTCAGATTTCCGTCGTATGCGATGCCGCTGGAGTGTGTGGTGTCGTTGCTGATTTGGAAGCTGATCGGGCCGCCGGTCTGGGCCACCAGAGTTCCCGCGAGTCCCCAACCACCTAGTACATGGTCGAGCGAACCCTGAGCAAGGTTCTGAGGATTCTTGATCGGGTTGGGCAAGGTGTAGATCGCGCTGGTTGTGAAGCGCAGTTTGCGGTCGTTTCCGGAGATCGCCATGTGGTGGGTGGAGGTGTTGTCGTTGGGGGGAACGGCTCCAGACCCCACGCCGCCAGGACCGACGGTGTCCGAGTCCTCGTTTCTGGACCAGGTGAACGCGGAGATGAACTGGAGTCCGTAGCTGTAGCGCTTGTTCACCGTTGCCTCAAGGGCGTTGAAGTGAGAACTCGCCGAGGTGCCCGTGATGGCAAGTTCTTCGTCCGGTCCGATGCCGGCATAGGGCGAGCGGTTGGCGGTGTTCTGTCCACCGTCTGCGAGGGTGCTGAGGTTGGTGGTGATACCACGAATCGGATTTGTTGGCGAGGCAATGCCAGCCTGATTTGCCGACAGGCCTTCGAGCAGTTTGACACCGTTCGACCCCTGGTATGCGAGTTCGAAGAGGATGTCCTGGCCAAATTGCTGTTGGATGTTCAGGTTCCACTGCTCTGCGTACGGATTGCCCACATTAGTCGCAGCGGTGTTCAAGCTAACGCCCGGGACGGAGGTTGGACTATAGGTTCTCGGCGTCCAGATGGGATATGCGCTATCCGGAAGGAGGCCGAGGACAGTGAAGGGATCCTGCAAAGTGGCGGCTGCCGGGAAAACCAGCAGCGGGCGGTTGTTGAACGGGGCTCCGATCAGGCCCGCTTCGGCCACCGCAGCCGTGGCGCGGTTGAAGAAAAGGCCAAATCCGCCTCGAATCGTTAGATTCTTTTCCACATCCCAGGCAAAGCCCACCCGCGGAGCGTAGTTCTTGAAGTTGGCCCTGAGGCCGTCCTGATCGTTCAACACGGTGATTCCCGCGGGAACGGCAAAGTTGGGATGGAGTCTCTTGTACCTCCCCGAGATGGCGTAGCCGGTATAGCCCTGACTGGCGTCGGGGATGCCGTACGCGCCCTCGCCGACCTTGTTTGGGAGGAAGTTGTCCATGAGGCCATTGATTTCAGTGGGCTCCTGAAAGTAGTCCCAGCGGAGTCCTAGATTAAACGTCAGATTCGGCCTGAATTTGTAGTCGTCCTGGATGAAGTAGCCGTAGTCGTTGAAGCGGAAGTTCTTGGTAAAATCGCCAGCGGAATTCGCGCTGAGGAAGATGTTCCCGGCGTTGCCGATCAAAAAGTCCGCCATCTGGTAAACGAAAACGCCGCCTGCATCCCTGAATGCGTTGTTGAGTTGGTGTTGCATGGCGACGAAGCCCATGCGCAGATTGTGATTGTGGAAGGTCTTCGAGACAGTGTCGTTGAGTGAGTATTGGTTTTCGTCTTGGACCGAGAGGGCGGTCGAGCCGGACATCAAGATCCCATCCTGAGCGATCAGGAATAGGGGGAAGGCTCCCTGCGCGTGCGGAACCTGTTTCATGCCGATCTCAGTCGCTGTTAACCCATTATTGTCGGCTGCGGAGTTAGAGTACTGGTGCAAGTAACCCGCCTTGAACTCATTCACCCAGGTTGGATTGAGGATCCAGGTGTGGGTGATGTTGGCATTCTCGCTGACAGTCGGAACCGCAGTCGTGAATCCCTCCACGTTACCGTTCAATGCAGTCTGGTCGGTGTGGGAATCGAAGTACTTCTCGGTCAAGGTCTGGGTGGGAGTCAGCTTGTATTCTACATTCCCCATGTATTGCCTCTCGGTGTACTTGGGGAGGGTGGTAAAGGCGGCGTAGGAGATGTCGTTCCGGCCAGTATTGAGGACGTCGGCTTTCGGGAACGAGGGCAGCACATATTGGCCATTGGGAAACTTGGCCTGAAGCAGGGCCAGAGTTACTGGATTGAGATTCGATCCATCGGGGGCGAACGATGCTCCGCCTAGGAGTCCGGTCTCGCCACCGTAGATGGCGCCCATGGCCGCCTCGAAGCTACCCGCATTGCTGCGGTCGCCGGTCGGGATCAGCGGATAGATATCGTTGATGACTAGTCCGGCGTTGCCGTCAATTTGGGTGGTCGACTGGTAGGAGAAGAAAAACAACATCTTGTCCCGCTTGATGGGGCCGCCGACGGTTCCGCCCCATTGACTCTGGCGGAGATCCGCGGGCACATTCGGGGTGCCCAACTGAAGGTCCGACTGCTTGCCGAAGTAGCTGTTGGCGTCGAGGGCCTTATTGCGGAAGAAGTAAAAGCCGTCGCCGTGGAAATGGTTGGTGCCGTTCTTGGTAGTAACGTCGACGCTGCCACCGCCGGCGCGACCGTATTCCGCGGAGTAGTTGCCGGTCTGGACCTTGAACTCTTCGAGCGCATCGGGCGAGGGAGTGGAGAAGTTGTTATTGCCCGAAGAGCTGAGTGCATTCACCCCGTCGATGCTGATGGCATTGTCGTAGGTGCGCATTCCGCCCACGGCGTACAGCGAGGTGGAGTTTCCGAAGGCAAGGGTGTCGGGGATGCCACCGACGACGCCTGCCTGAAGGCCGATGAGCTGCGAGAAGTTGCGCGTCGAGAGCGGCAACCCTTCGATCAGGTTGGCGTCATAGACCTTGCCAAGCGTAGCGTCCTCCGTGTTGAGCAACGCCTCTTGGCCGGTGACGGTCACGGTCTCGGACTGCTCACCAATGGTGAGCATCAGGCGTCCCACATCGGCGGTCTCGGTGACTTGGACCGTGATGGGTCCGCGCTCTAGCTTCTTGAAGGTCGAGGCCACCACCTGCAATCGATAGTTTTGAGGATTGAGAAGCGGAATCAGGAACGAGCCATCTGACCCGCTGACGGTGCCGCGGGTGAAGCCGTTGTCCAGACTGATTGCGGTGACGACCGCCCCCGGAATGACGGCACCCGTAGGATCGGTCACCACGCCTTTGATCTGGCCGGTACCGCCCTGCGCGTTTGCGTTATGCGTGCCGGCTAGTACGACCACCACAGCCAGCAGAAGGGCGCAAACAAGTTGACTCGCATATCGAAATATCGTCATTTGATCCTCTCCATAGAACCAAAAGGTCCGAATACGTTGGCTCTCCAAATTCCTTAGGTGTTGACTGGTTCCCAGGACATTTTCCTGAGCCCTAGCCTCCTGCCTTCGAAGTCGCTCATGCCCCGCGACCCTTGATCTTTCGCTTAGAAAAATCCAAAAAACTACACATCCGATTGGGTGTTTTAAGTTCGTCTGGACTCTATTCCCTTACTTAACAATCTGTCAAGAAGAAAATACTGCATAATCGAACATTTTCGCACAGAAATTACGACACTTTGTCACTAAGATTGGGCATTTCTGCCCACAATTTGTATGTTTAGAGGCAGAGTCATCCCCGATAACGGTCGATTTTGGCGGCAATTACGGTTTGCCCGTGCAGTAAGGGCAAACTCCTGAACTCCTCAATGCGGAAAAAGGCAGAACAGTTCTGATCTCCTCCTTGGCGGGTCACATTTTTGCCAGATTTGCATTGTAACTATGTTTATTCATAATAATCTACTAGATTTTGGATCGATGTCCTAAGGGAATTGTGAGATCGTCATTTGCAGCCCTCAAAGAGAAGCTGGCAGTGCTAGATGGCGATGGTTTCGCAGAAATCGGCCATTTGTTCGGCAAGTGGTCGATACTGAGCGACTCGGCTTACAGAGCCAGCGCCCATCTGTTAAAAGCTTGAGTGATCTGGACAGGTTGACTCTCAATATGGCATGCTGCACATCAACATTCAAAGAATACCATGCAAGATCGCTTTCGATCGTCTTTGGAGCGCGGTACGGTGACCTCTACCGCCTGGTTCAACACCTCGAATCCGATTTGCCCCACCGATTCACGACCTCGCCATAGCATTGAAGGAGTCAATCGATGAACTCGGCCGTTTCTCCCGTCCGACCGGATGTGCCAGCCTCACCCTCGCAATCTGAAAACGTCGCAAGCGCTTTCAGGTTGGTTCGCGACGGCCGAATGCAGCATTTGCTGGATCGCCGCGAGTGCCTGGGCCGGGAAGGCCGGCGCAGCAACTTCGTAGACAATCCGGAATTCCTGGTTTATCACTGGTCGGGCACC
>Ga0182027_10006121_pt1 | contig 18113 bp, 16 predicted proteins | sample 712E1DmetaG_FD_121300 | JGI IMG/M metagenome (GOLD analysis project Ga0182027, IMG submission 121300) | Permafrost microbial communities from Stordalen Mire, Sweden - 712E1D metaG (Illumina Assembly) | ecosystem: Environmental > Terrestrial > Soil > Wetlands > Permafrost | place: Sweden... | reverse complement strand
TTTAGAAACAGCACCGTGTTTCATTGCCACAAAATCACATTCGCCTTTTTCATCGAAGTAGTAAAGTTCGTTATATTTTTTTCGCAAATGTAAGAATATAAGGTTTTCTAACTTTCTACCTGCATCCTCTGTCATCGAATTTGAAACAATATCTATTAAGCCCAAATCTATAGCATATACTTTTCGGGGATTGATAAGTTGTGCCTTTGTTGAATAACTAAACATCGGCAGAAAGGATACCAAATAAGAATGTTCTAAATGCGAAAACCAAGTCAGGACAGTGCTTGTTGCAGCAATCGAAAGCGGTTGTTTTAGTTTGGTTGCTGTGATGCGGTTACCAATGTTTGAAATAAGGTAAGAAGCCAACCGTTGAAGGCTTTTTATATCCTTTATTCCATGGCGTGTAACAATATCACGAATGATCACATCATCAAAAAGTGTTGCAAGTTGCTCTTCGTCACCGGATTTCACAAATTCAGGAAAGCCCCCTGTAACCATATAGGTTTTTAAGCTTTCTGCCGAAGGCGTTAAAGCTTTGAAAGAAAGAAACTCGCTATACGAGAACGGAAAAAGTTCCTGTGTAATATGACGTCCGGTAAGTTTTGTCCCTAATTCCCTGCTTAGCATAGAGGCATTGGATCCGGTAATAATCACCTGTAGGCCTTCGTCTAACTTTTGGCGGACGTACATTTCCCAACCTTCTACTAATTGCAATTCATCAAAAAACAACGTGTTTGGACTTTTTTGTGCTATAATATTGTCCAAACGGGTAAAATCTGAAAGCGAAAATTCATATAAGTGCGGAGATTCAAAGTTGAGATAAAGCACCGTATCATCATCCATTCGTTTCATCATTTGCATCAATAGCGTACTTTTCCCGCAGCGCCTTACGCCGGAAATGATCAATGCGTGCGAAGATAAATTTTGCGTGGCTGGAATAAGTTCCCGTTTCAGTCCGGGATCGCGTAACTTTAAACGATCCTTTTGTTGCTCTAAAACATGTGCTATAACACCTTCTAGTATCATAAATTTCAACTTGTTTGCTGTAAAAATACAATTTTATTCGATCCAATCAAACAATATTGTATTTTGTCAAGATACAAATGATAGTAATTGGTTATTAGTGATTGGTTATTAGTTATTGGTGAATGGTAACTGGTAATTGGTGATTGGTGAATGGTAACTGGTAACTAGTTATCAGTCTTATAATACTTCGCTGTCACTTTTGGTTATTAGCAGCACGTGACTAGCACGGAGTTTATCCCGGAAACCGGGGTGCGTCATTAATGGTCACTAAGCTGCGCTGTAATTATAATAATTAAAAGATTGTTGATTGATTTTAGTACAAGTTACCTGTTACTCGTCACTAATCACTAGTCACAGATTACCGATCACCATTTAAAAGCCACTTAAGTATACTCACCACCCGAATTTTTCCTGAACCTAATTCCAACGTTGTGTCCTGGTCTTCGGTAATGATCAAAAGATTTGAAATTTTTAACTCTTCCGATGCAGCTAACAAACCTGCTGTTTCCCTTTCTTCGTTTTCTTTATTCAGCGTCTTACATACCTGAATGGCATAAGTTGGTTTTAAACCCTCCTTGACGATAAAATCAACTTCATTCCCTTTCAGAGATTTCCAATAAAATAGTTCCTGGTATTTCCCTGTTAAATGATTAAACACTACATTCTCAAGCAAATGACCTATATTATTTGAAAACTTGAATCCTAATGCATTATGAAATCCAATGTCCGAAATATAGAATTTGTCCGGATTATAAATTTGTTTTTTCACAGAAAAATCAAACAGGGATAGTGTTTTAATCAGAAATACGTCCTCGAGCATCTCGAGGTAGTTTTTAACAGTTGTTATATTTTTTAGCCCAACCATTTTGGTGAGTGTAGCATAACTTGCTATGGTGCCGGGATTAGAAATGAGATAAAGGCATAATTCCCGTATTTCTTTCACATTTTTAATACCATACCTGTTAACAATATCCCTGTAAATGATGTCCTTGAAATACTGATCGAGCAGAGTAATATCCTTGGTTTTTAACACTTCAGGAAAACCTCCAAGAACTAAATATTCGGACAAATGACGTTTTAATGCAATGATGTTGCTTTCTTTATAAAGATCCTTTTCCGTGTAATTTGTTTGATGTAATTGTAAATATTCGGGAAATGAAAAAGTTGATAATGTTATTTGCCGGTTCCGGCCTGTCAAAAGGCTTGAAATTTCAGAATGAAGCATGGAAGCATTAGATCCTGTGATAAAAATCTTAACGTCTTCAAATTCATACAACCTGTTTATCCATCTTTCCCATCCCTGAACATACTGTATTTCATCCAGGAATAGCCAAATTTTGCCAATAGGATTTTCGAGTTCGCGCCAGGTTTGAATAAGCACGTCGAAATCATTGATTGTAAAAGAGGTTAAGCGTTCATCTTCAAAATTTATAAATAATATATTGGATTCAGGGACTTTTTGCAGATTAGTAATTTCCTGCCAGAACAAGCGCATAAGAGATGATTTGCCACTTCGTCTGATACCGGTTATAAAAACTACTTCGCGGGAATCAATTAAATGCCGGTTGGAACCTATTATTTCGCGGGACACCAATTTTTTTTTCGTAAGGAAATATGCCTTATGATTGGTGATAATATGTTTGAGCAAGTCTTTTTCCAAGTGAAACTTACATGATTAGCAACTTACAAAAGAAAATGAAAATATCCATCATGGAAGTTCTTCCGAAGGAATGCCTTCGGCACATGAGGCCAATACCATAAATCAAATATTTTCTCATGAATATATTATAATACAAATATAATATTTATTTAAATACATTATAACGACAATAAAATATTTCGATCATTAGTCAAATCCAGTAAGGGATTATTTATTTTCTCGTAAAGTTTTTAATTAATTTTTAATATTCATCCATCAACAAAAAATCGGCGATGTGCTTGTGCTGGATACCTTCAATATTATCCTTCCACAACTCATCCCGAAGCAACATAAGAATGGAAGATTTACCACTTCTTCTAAGACCGGTAATAACCTTGATAAATGGCTTATCAATAAAGTCGCGAAGCTGTTTTAGATATAATTCCCGTTTAATCATTCTGAATATATTTTAGGGCTATGCCCCTAAATATAATGTAATTATTCAAATTATTTATGGTTATAACCTTAAAAACTTTGTTAAAGTGGTTAGACTATGTTTCAAATAACGAAGATTTTTCTGAGTTTTTAATTATTTTTTTCCGGGTAACTCAGCATAATACTTAAACTGCCACTTTTTATGTAATAGGTAACTGGTTATTAGTGATTGGTAATTGGAACTAATCACCAGTCACTAATCACCAACCACCCCCTACCAGTTATTACTCAATTTAGCGGGGATTTATAACCATAGCGTCTTCGATAGCAGGTTTATTTGTACCTAATGAATTATCGGAGCCTAAAAAGAAATCATTGGCTAGTGTTTGTATCGCTTTATTTACAGGGTCGATATCGATAGGCAAAATATGCCAGTCAACTTTCTGAAAAAGAAGAACAGGGAAGCTCTTTATGCGCTGCTCTACTTCAATTTCGTTGATTATTGCTTTGTTCTTAGCTTCGCCGAATACCTCTAACCAGTTAAACATGTAATGTTGCGCCAGTGCATAGATATCAAAAATATCTTTAGGCTCATCGCGCCCAACAATTGCAGTGAGCTTATTTGTCAGTATATTGAGAGGTGTATCGATAAAGCCGTACTTATATATATTAGGAACTCCACACCTGTAGGCAATATCGTTTACAAATTCAATTTTAAACACCATTTCTTCATCTTCAATATAATATCGTACAAAATCATCATAAACAATGCTTTCGTGTTTTAATACCGAAAATTTGCTGATGAGTACTTTTTCAATATTCTTTATTGATGAATGGAAAGTATCGCTTTTGTTTAAAAAAAAATCTAAATCCTCACTATAACGGTGGTTAAGATAAAACCTTCCCAATGCGGTACCACCGGTTAAGTAAAAAGAAGCCAGAACCGGTGTTAAAGCCAGAAGTATCTTATCTTGAGTTTGGTAAAGCTTCCTGTAATCTTTTTCTAACATACTCGTACTGTTTCTGTACCGATTTTGGCCATAATACTCTGATTACCTCATCGGTCAGCATTTCCTTTATATTTTCGACAGGCAAAAGCTGGATAATGGTGTACCATGGCAAACCTGTGAGCATCTTAGCAAACAACTTTTCACGGGTATAATGGCCAGCTTTGTCAATTTTACCATCGAGTAATTCTTCCATATCGTTGGTAGATATAGAGTAATCCCACATAACTGACTGCAATACTTTATGCCGTTGTTGTTTGTCCATTTATGTAACTACTAATTTCCCTCAAATGTACTCATTATTTTGCAATTGTTCTACCCCGCACAAGCGGCAGGTATTGTTGCCTGCAAGAGTATTTTAAGCTGCTTTTTATGTAATTGGTAACTGGTTATTAGTGATTGGTGATTGGTAATTAGTGATTGGTGATTGGTTAATGGTAATTGGTTAATGGTGAATGGTGATTGGTAATTGGTGATTGATTAGAATGGTCTTGTTGCAATCTCTGTAAGGAACTGTTTTATTTCTTCTTCAGAGGGTGCAGGAACAAGATAGTCAACTATTTCAGAATAATCAATATCAGCAAAGTAAGCCAGTTGTTCACGAAAAAGTTTTTCATTAAAAAAATGGGTAAAAAGTTCATTAGCCTTCTGAACAATTTCCTGAAATGAAATTGAGGCTTTTAAAAGAAAATACAGATCAACATAATCCTTCCATTTAGCGCGTCCTCCCAGGGCATAAGCTTTCATGGCCGCAAGGTCAAGCAATGAAGGTATCCTGTAAAGGAATAATTTCAATTTGCTGGTTTGTAAGCACTTCGTTGTGCATGTCTGTTAAAGTATAATGTAAAGTAATGTATTGTTCTTGGACGATAATTATTCCTTTTACCAGAGATTTGCTTATAAAAAATTTCAGCTACGCTATCAATTCCTATGATATCAAATAAACGTTTAACGTCTTTTTCATCCCCATAATTAAGCATGGTTTCAACTAAAAAATCGATCGATATGTTTTCTTTGGCTTCATCTTTAATATACCAAAACAGGTAAGACTTATCATGAATGAATTGCTTTATTTCCGAAGTATTTTGGTGCATGTTAAACTATAGTGGTTATCTATTACTCAAAGTTAATAAATTATTGTCGTTTGCTGCGCCGTCATTATGATGATTAAAAGATTGGTAATCGGTTTATTAACTAGTTACTGATTACTATTTTTTATAGCTTCGCCTTTTCAGTCACATGAAATGTGACCAAACATACCATTTACACTTAGATATTGAATAAATGCGAGAATTGATTTTGGTTTTTTACCTATCAAATTAGCACAAATTTTCCCAACTTAATGGGATGTTCGAATATCTAATGATTTTATAATTCAAATTAAGTTATTTTTTATTATGTATGCACCTTTTCAGTGTGCATTTTTTTAACAAATGCCGGATTAATGTCTATAAGCAATTGCTGATTAATGGCCTCAATTTGCATTAATATCCGTTTTCGGCCTTTGTAATGAACAAACATCCCATGTAACCCTTTTAACGAACCTCTGATCACTTCAATATGATCGCCAAACATAAATTCGTTGAAGCTGATCTCAAACTTTTCAGACGAATTAAGCAACAGCTTAAGATCTTCGATCTGTTTGTCAGGTATTACAGCAGGCTGACCCGAAAAAGAAACAATATAAACAGCTCCCTCAACCTGAGAAATAACTGACCTGGCCTTTAAAAGGTCGGTATGAATGAAAACGTAAGAATTAAACAATGGTACTTCAACCATCTTCTTTCGGTCACTCCACTGACGCATAGTTTTTAATAACGGTAACCAGGCTTCATAACCTTGTTCCTGTAGCTTAATAACAATTTTTTTTTCGTAACGCGACCGTGTATATATGGCAAACCATTGTTTTTCAACCGAAGGTGATGTCTCTCTTTGCATCATTTTTTAGGTATAAATAATTCACACCTGATGAAATTCTTCCCGAAGATACTACATGTAGAGCTAAACTTCCAATAATTACGAATAATTTTATATTCTCTTTTTTTATAAGTTATTCGCCAAAGCATACACTGGTAAACCTTATGCCTCTGTATTTATCAAAAAAAAGGCTGATGGCGTTTTTGGGGAACATGGTCTAAATTGAAAATTGATCAATTGGTTATTAGTTTGATTTTAGTTTTATTTACGTAGGAATTATTTAGTCAACATGAAATTAAAGTATAACTTTTTAAAATAGTAACTTTTTCATTGACATACCGCTTGAGATTATGCTATCGATCTGTATACCCATTTACAACATTGATGTCACAGGATTGGTGAATGCCTTGCATAAACAAACTGAGAGGATAAATATCACGTTTGAAATAATTTGTATTGATGATTGTTCTGCTGACCTTTTCAGGGAAAAAAATAGAGAGGTATGCACAAATTATGGCACTTACATCCAATTGGCCCAAAATATCGGGAGGGCAAAAATCAGAAACTTATTTCTTAATTACGTAAAATATAATTATTTGCTCTATTTAGATTGCGATTCTGTAATTGTTTCAAATGATTTTATAAAACAATATATAGATGTCATAAAAGAGGGGAGAGGGTCAGTTATTTGCGGAGGCAGGATCTATGATGAAAAAAAACCTGAAAGGCAAAAAACGTTGCAATGGTATTACGGCCATTATAAAGAAAGTATGCCTGTAGCTATCCGTCAACTTAATCCGAACAGGTCCTTTATGACAAGCAATTTTGTTATTCACAGAAATATATTTGATCAAATAAAATTTGAAGAACGACTTTTACAATATGGCCATGAAGACACACTTTTCGGATTTCAGCTAAAAAAGAAACATATTCCTATAATCCATGTTGATAATCCAATTTTGAACGGTGAGTTAGAAAATAATGCTGAATTCATAACAAAAACCGAGCTTGGGCTGGGAAACCTGATAAATGTCCTCGATTATGTTAATCATGATCCGGAATTTATCGAAGATGTGTCCATATTAAATTTTTATCAAAAATGCAGTAAAAAGCATATAACCTGGATAATTGTCATTATTTTTTCCACCTTTAAACCATTGCTAAAATTCTTTCTCTCAATAGGTTTTGTGCATCTTCTAATATTTGACTTTTATAAACTTGGATATTTTTCGAAGAATTATAAGAAAATGCAACTAGGAAAGAGACAAATGATTGATACATAAATCGCAGAGCTTGCTCAAAAAACGCTGAGCCCGCTTCGACCTCACCCTAAATCCCTCTCCTACAATGGAGAGGGATTTAAATTTCGTACTAATCAAACTCCCTCTCTTTTAGAGGGGCAGGGGGTGAGGTAATTAAAAAAGAATATGTAATCCTGCTTAAAACAAATTCGGGAAAATTAACGAGAATATCAGTATTAACATACCGGCTACCAATACCCCAATTGTTTTATTCCCTGCACCTTTCCATTCTTTTAGAAAGATTCCCCAAACATTGCTGAAGGTTATGTTAAGAGACATCAATATGCTCCATGAAAATGCCATCATTACACTGCCTGGTGCGAAGAAACTCTTGCCCATTCCCAGACCGAAAAATTGTGAATACCAAAGAATACCGGCCAAAGCGCAGAAAAGAACATTGTTTATCAATATTTTTGGAGGAACACAGAAATAATTGTTCCAGGTTTTATTCTTGATATTTTGAAAAACACAGTAAATAAGGTTGGTTATAAATCCTCCCAAAGTCACTAATAACACAACAGGATTAAGGGCAAAAAGGCTTTTAGCCCCTAATTCTATAGCCTTTTCTTTAATTGGATTCCCAGCTTCTAATCCAAAACTAAAACATGCGCTCATAACACCAGCAAGTAATGCAATAAGCAACCCTTTCTTTAAAGCAAAATCTTTTATAGCTGCTTTTTTCTCTTCCTCGGTCATATTTTTTGAACGAAGGCTTCCGGCATAACCAATAGTGGCAATACCAGCTAAAGTGATACTAACACCAAGTAAGAGGATAAGTCCGCTACCAGAAAAGAGGTTATCTCCCTTCAACATGGCCGGAATTAATGTTCCAAATGCAGAACAGGTACCTAAAGCCAGAGACTGTCCAAGCGCAACTCCAAGATATCTCATGCTGAGCCCAAAGGTTAATCCCCCAATTCCCCATAATGCGCCAAATCCAATAACCTTCCATGCTGCCATGGGATCGACACCTATAATGTCGGAAAGGGAGCTTCCTGATGAAACGGCTAATAATGAACCAAGATATGGGAAAACAATCCAGGCAAAAAGTCCCTGGATAAGCCAGAAACTTTCCCAAGCCCAATCTTTTACTTTGTTTATAGGTACATAGGAACTGGACTGACCAAAACTCCCTACTGCAATAATTAATAATCCGATTAGTGTGTTCATAATTTAGGTATTAAAAAACCGGCAATCTGGTCAGTTCCAGTGCCGGTTAGGTTTTAGTAATGTTTATCGTTTTATGGTAACCTCTTTTTCATATTTCTGTATCTCGGCAATATAGTCTTCGCCAGGGATAACATTGTTTTTCAGACAGAAATAATCCCACACAGCGCCCCAGGGCAATGTTTTGGATTCTTCCAGCAGGGCAAGGCGCTCGAAGTTTTGGCCTTTACTTTCGAAAGCACGAAGTTTTTCGATGGGTTCGAGCAATGCATACAGGAAAGCTTTTTGGGTAGCACGTGTGCCAATGACATAAGCGCCGATACGGTTTATAGAAGCATCGAAAAAGTCAAGTCCAATATTAACCCTGTTAAGCGCTTCCATACGAACGATTTCCTGGGCAAATGCAAGTAAGTCGTCGTTTACAATAGTTACATGGTCGCTATCCCAACGTACACCGCGGCTTACATGGAACATCAATTCGTTGGAAAATAAAAGAAGCGACGAAATTTTATCGGCAACCGATTCGGTTGGGTGAAAATGACCCATATCGAGTGTAATCATGCGGTTACGTGTAAAGCCATAGCCCATGTAAAATTCATGTGACCCGACTACATACGATTCACTTCCGATACCGAAGAGCTTACATTCGATAGAATCTTTCATGTATTTTTCATCGATTTTCAATTCGAATATTTTATCGAGTGATTCTTTCAGGGTTTTACGGTATCCATATCGGTTTACGGTAATGTCTTTTGATCCGTCCGGAATCCAGATATTGTGGATACAAGGCGAACCAAGCTCTTTTCCCATGTATTCGCTCACTTTACGACTGCGGTTTACATGCTCGATCCAAAATTTACGTATGGCAGGATCAGGATGTGAAAGGGTAAACCCGTCATTAGCTTTTGGATGTGCAAAGCAGGTACAGTTAAAATCGAGCTTCAGGCCTTGTGTTTTTGCCCAGTCGATCCAGCTTTGATAATGTGCAGGTTCAATTTGATCGCGATCAACCGCTTTACCCTTAAAATCGCCATAAAAAGCGTGAAGGTTAAAACGGTGTTTGCCAGGAATGAGCGTGTAAACTTTTTCGAGGTCCTGTCGCATCTGGGCAATGGTGTTAGCCTTGCCAGGGTAGTTACCGGTAGCTTGTATACCACCACCTGATACGCTTTCGTCAAATTTTTCAAAACCAACTACATCGTCGGATTGCCAACAATGTAATGAAATAGATATTTTTTGTAGTTTGTCCAGTGCCTTTTTTACATCAATACCCAGTTCGGCATAGCGTTCTATTGCCAGCTCATAAGCTTTTTCTATATTTTTATCTTTACTCATAATAAGGTTTTTAGTTATTTATAATTTATGTATTATTATATTATGTTAAAGGCTATAGGCTATTAGCCTTTTTCCTACAATCTAAAGTTCTACAGTCTATGCACCTAATTTAATCACTTCCCTGAATTTTTTATACGCTGTTTCCCATTGCACAATGTCTTGAGGTGAGTATGCGTCAGGTTTTACGGACTGACTAACAACATTACGAATTTCGGCCAAAGATTTTACACATCCCATAGCCATAGCTTGAACCATGATGTTTCCAAGCGCTGTAGCCTCAGAAGGACCTGCAAGTACAGGGATACCAATAGCATTAGCAGTAAGCTGGCAAAGGAATGCATTCTTTGATCCCCCTCCAATAACATGTAATTTTTCGATAGGATGAGGAGAAACCTCCCGCAACATATCTAATACTTGCCTGTATTTTAAAGCTAAGCTATCAAAAATGCAACGAATTATTTCGCTTTCATTTGATGGTGCAGGTTGACCTGTTTTGTTACAATATTGACGAATGGCAGCAGGCATATCGTCCGGGTTCATGAAATCTGAAGCATCAGGATCGACAAAACAACGGAACGGTTTTGCGGCTTTGGCCATGTCAATAATTTCGTTATAGGCATAGTCCTTTTTCTCCGACCATGTTTTACGGCATTGCTCAAGCAACCACAACCCGGTAATATTCTTGAGAAAGCGGAATGTGCCTTCTACTCCACCTTCGTTGGTAAAATTGAGCGCTTCAGTTTTTTCGTTTATCAACGCTTTATGGGTTTCAATCCCCATCAGCGACCATGTACCAGAACTCAGGTAAGCCCAATTAGTCCCTTCTGCCGGAACTGCGGCAATTGCTGAACCTGTATCATGCAAGGCTACAGCAACTAAAGGAACCTGTCCTACACCTGCTTCCCTGGCAATATCGGTAGATACTTTACCAATTATGGTACCAGGCATTACTATTTCCTGCATAATACTTACCGGTACCTGCATGGCATCGAACAACGATTTTTCCCACGTTTTGGTATTAGCATTGAGCATTTGTGAAGTAGTGGAAAATGTGAACTCCGATTTTTTTACGCCAGTAAAAAGATAATTAAGTAAATCGGGAATAAACAATAAGTCAGTGGCAGTATTGAGCAGCGACGAATTGGCCCGTTTCATAGCGAACAACTGGAATAAGCTGTTAAATTGCATGAACTGTATGCCAGTAAGTTCATAAACACGTTTGCGGGGGACAAGTTTAAAAAACTCATCCATCATACCATCGGTACGGGAATCGCGATAAGCATAAGGAATACCAAGAATTGATCCGTCGGCGGCGAGTAGGCCAAAGTCAACTCCCCAGGTGTCGATACCTATTGATTCCGGGTCGATATTTTCCGATTGACGGAAAGCGCGGAGACCAGCCTTAAGATGCTCGAACAAACTGAAAATATCCCAATGAAAATGGTTCCTGACCGTAATCATACTATTTGGGAACCGGGTCAATTCTTTCATTTCCAATTTATCGCCAGTAAGCGAACCGGCAATAGAACGACCACTGGTAGCACCAAGGTCGAAAGCGAGAAAAGAGTGTTTTTCCATGTTATTAGATAGAGTAGTAAATGATTTTATAATTAGAAGTAATCATCCGGTTTTGTTATTTGATACAAACCGTTACTTCATCTATAATAATTAGATATTCTTGTTTTCGCCAAATTTATGCGGAATTAATCTGATGTAAATATATGAAATGATATTTAATTTATATTTTTTGACATATATTTTGTACTTTGCCTGAAATGAAAAAAGAATCTGCCAATATAAAATATTTGACTGTAAACGAAATAGACACCAAATGGGGAATGACCGTTACCACGGTCGGATTTCAACAAATTGATCCCAAAACTGTTTATCCGCCAAGCATCCATCCCAGTGAATATTATTTTAACCCTGATAAGGGAAGGATATTGCATGAATATCAATTGGTATATGTAACGGAAGGAGAAGGAAAATTCCGTTCGGATAGTGTAAAACCAACCAAAATCAAAGCAGGGAACATCTTTATGCTGTTTCCGGGTGAATGGCACAGTTACCAACCAGACCGAAATTTAGGCTGGAGCGAATATTGGATCGGGTTCACAGGAAGTTATATTGAACAACTTGTTAGAATGAATTTTTTTCAAAAAAACGACCCTATCTTTAACATTGGTCATCAGGATTGGATTGTTGAGCTGTTTGTAAAAATCATGGAGCAGGCTAAAACTGAAAAAATCGGTTTCCAGCAATTGATATCAGGGGCCACAACTTATATCCTGGGACAATTGTATTCGATCAGGCGAAATAATGAGTTCGGCAACAAGGAAATCGAAAACCTGATTAATCATGCACGCGTTGTAATGCGTGAGAACCTGCACACGGAACTTAGTCCGGAAACCCTTGCAGCTTCATTAAATATCGGCTATTCATGGTTCAGGCGTATGTTTAAACAATATACAGGCTTAGCCCCGGCTCAATATCAGTTACAATTAAAAATTCAAAAAGCGAAGGAATTGCTTATGGACCCTAAATTGTCAATTAAAGAAATAGCTTTTCGGCTCAATTTTTATTCTCATTATCATTTTTCGAACCTGTTCCGAAAAAAAACCGGTTTTAGCCCCAGTGAATTCAGAAAAATGTCGATCGGGGAAACTTTTCCCGGCAGTTTTTTACTTGATAGTCGTTAAGTGACTTTTAGATGGATCATTAGGCTTTCCATCAAAAGCCAGACACAATATACCACTGTTAAAAAATATTTGAATTATTCTTCTATCTAATAGTTAAAATATACTTTATATTTATATTTTTGAAGGTTTTATAACCGAATAATCGTCGTCCGTCAATAACGAAAGTAGTATTCACATCTTAAGATACCTACATAACGACCCATTGTTCTTATTTTATAGACTTTTTTAATAACTTTGCATAAAAATTCATGGCGTTTTAAATGAATGATTTAAAAAAAATTTCATCAGCGTTAATATCAGTTTACCATAAAGATAATCTGGAGGAAATTGTTAGAAAGCTTAATTCACTGAATGTTAAGTTATATTCTACCGGGGGAACAAAGGAATTTATTGAAGGGTTGGGAATCAGTGTAACTGCTGTTGAGGATGTGACATCGTTCCCTTCCATTTTCGGAGGTCGTGTAAAAACATTACATCCTAAAATTTTTGGGGGGATTTTATTCCGTCGCGATAATAATAACGATCTGAAAGAAGCTGAACAATACGAGGTTCCTCCTATAGACCTTGTGATTGTTGATCTTTATCCTTTTGAAGAAACTGTAGCGTCCGGAGCCGATGAACCATCTGTTATCGAAAAAATTGATATTGGTGGTATTTCACTTATTCGGGCTGCCGCAAAAAATTTCAATGACGTGGTAATTGTGCCTTCGAAAAACGAATATAAGAAATTACTTCAAATCCTTGAAGAGAAAAATAACGTTACATCACTCGAAGACAGAAAATGGTTTGCTGCAGCTGCATTCAATATTTCGTCACATTACGATACAGCTATATTTAATTATTTCAATAGGAATGCCAATATTCAGGTTTTCAAGCAAAGCATAATCAAGGGAACGACCTTACGCTACGGCGAAAACCCTCATCAAAAAGGTTATTTCTATGGCGATTTCGAAACCATGTTCAAACAGCTTCATGGTAAAGAAATTTCGTACAACAATTTATTAGACATCGACGCTGCCATTGCGTTAATATCTGAGTTTTCCGATCCAACATTTGCTATCCTCAAGCATAATAATGCCTGTGGAATAGCATCACGCGAAAAAATATTAGACGCTTGGAAAGGTGCCCTGGCTGGCGATCCTGTTTCGGCCTTTGGTGGGGTGTTAATTACTAACCAACCTGTTGATGAAGAGACTGCAAATGAAATCAACCAATTATTTTTTGAGGTAATTGTGGCCCCGGATTATGACGAGAAGGCCTTGGATACATTGAAATCACGTAAAAACCGCATTATACTCAAACAAAATTTGGTTGATCTGCCTTCTATTAGCCATCGTTCTCTATTAAACGGTCTGGTAATGCAAGATAAAGACCTAAGCGTGGAAAGTGAAAAGGAAATGCGGACAGTTACCAAGCTTGTTCCCAATCCATCTGAAATTTCCGATCTCATCTTTGCTAACAAAATCGTAAAAAATTCCAAATCGAATGCCATTGTACTTTCAAAAAATAAACAACTTTGTGCCAGTGGCATCGGTCAGACTTCCCGTGTTGATGCACTTAAACAAGCTATTGCTAAGGCTACAAGTTTCGGGTTCGATCTCAAGGGCGCAGTAATGGCAAGCGATGCTTTCTTTCCGTTTGCTGACTGTGTTGAAATCGCCCACAACGCTGGAATAACTGCTGTTGTGCAGCCTGGTGGTTCAGTGAAGGACAATGATTCTATCGAATATTGTGATCAACATAGCATGTCGATGGTATTTACAAGTATCAGACATTTTAAACATTAACCCCTTACAGTAACATAAAAACTTAGATAAATATGGGCATTTTTTCATTCCTAACACAAGAAATTGCCATTGACCTTGGTACAGCTAATACGATTATCATCCACAACGATAAGGTAGTGGTTGACGAACCTTCTATTGTAGCAATAGACAATGCAACAGGTAAGCTCATCGCAATTGGAGAGAAAGCACGGCAGATGCATGGTAAGACACATGAAAATATTAAAACCATACGACCTTTAAGAGATGGTGTTATTGCCGACTTTCATGCGGCAGAACTGATGATCCGTGGAATGATCAAGATGATCAACAGCAAAAACAACTGGATTACCCCCTCCTTACGAATGGTAGTATGTATCCCTTCGGGCAGTACTGAAGTAGAAGTGCGTGCTGTTCGAGATTCGGCCGAACATGCTGGTGGCCGTGATGTATATATGATTTACGAGCCTATGGCTGCTGCAATTGGTATCGGGCTCGATGTAGAGGCTCCTGAAGGCAGCATGGTGGTGGACATTGGTGGTGGAACTTCTGAAATAGCTGTTATAGCATTGGGCGGAATTGTATGTAACAAATCCATCCGGATCGCTGGCGATGGGTTCACTGCCGATATCCAAGCATACATGCGGCACCAGCATAACATTAAAGTAGGCGAACGTACTGCCGAAGATATTAAAATTCAGGTGGGATCTGCTTTACCTGATTTGGACGATCCACCTACAGATTACATCGTACGGGGACCAAACCTGATGACTGCATTACCTGTTGAAGTGCCAGTTTCGTACCAGGAAATCTCTCACTGTCTTGATAAATCTATTTCGAAAGTAGAAACGGCAATCCTGGGCGTACTGGAACAAACACCCCCTGAATTATATGCTGATATTGTTCAAAAAGGAATTTACCTTGCAGGTGGAGGTGCGCTGCTTAGGGGACTTGACAAACGATTAACAGATAAAATCAACATCCCATTTCATATAGCTGAAGACCCATTGAGGGCTGTTGCCCGTGGTACCGGCATTGCTCTTAAAAATGTTGATCGGTTCTCTTTCCTGATGCGATGATGAAAGACCAAAAATTTATAGTTATTCATGCGAAATCTTTTAAAACTGCTTTACGCCTATCATTTCTTAATATTGTTCGTTTTACTCGAAGGATTTGCGTTGTTTCTGATTATTCAAAATAACCACTTCCAACGGGTTAAAATAACACAATTTTCAAACGCATTTTCTGGTAGTTTTTACAAGCAAACGGATAATTTCAAAGCATACTTTTCGTTAAAAGAGACTAATCAATTACTTGCCCAGGAAAATAATGAACTTAGGAACAAACTAGCCTCCTTAAAAAAAAATATTCAGGATAAAAAGGATACCCTTATCGATACTATTTATAAGCAACGTTATACTTTTTTTTCAGCAAAAATCATTAACAATTCTGTGAATAAGCAGTATAACTACCTCACGCTTAACAGAGGTTCGAAAGACGGGATTAAACCTGACATGGCAGTTATTACACCTAGGGGTATTGTGGGAGTTATTGTTGGTGTATCAAATAATTATTCTACTGTATTATCTGTACTGAACCGCAATTTTAAGGTAAGCGCCAAATTTAAGAAGAACAATTATTTTGGTTCACTTGCCTGGGGCTATCTTAACCCGGAAATTTGTATCCTTAGCGATATTCCTTATCATGTCAAGGTTGAAATAGGCGATACACTTATTACAACCGGTTTCTCGGATGTTTTTCCTGAAGGTATACCGGTGGGAACAGTAAAGGAATTTGATTTGAAGAATGGGAATTTTTATACCATCAAAGTAAAGTTAACAAACGATTTCAGAAATCTAAATTATGTTACCCTTGTTGATAACCTGATGAAAAAAGAACAACAAGACCTTGAAATAAAATCCGAACATGATTAGAGATATCTCAAGACATATTGGCAACTTTATCTTTCTAATATTATTACAGATATTAATTCTGAATAATATCGAATTTAGCGGTTATATTGATCCGTACCTCTATATTCTTTTTATCATTTTACTTCCCTTTGAAACGCCAAAGTGGGTACTCCTTTTCTCGGCATTTTTGCTAGGATTTAGTATAGATTTATTTTCACACACTTTGGGAATGCACACATTTGCTACGGTTTTAATTGCTTTCCTAAGGCCATACCTTTTGAAATATATTGCTCCGCGCGACGGATACGAAGCAGGATCTCAACCTAACGTAAAATATTTAGGATTTGAGTGGTTTATAAAATATGCAATTATACTTGTGGTAATTCATCATATGGCTTTGTTCTATATTGAAGTATTTAAATTTCATCAGTTTTTCGCTACGTTGCTAAGAGTTATTCTCAGCTCGATTTCTACATTATTGCTTGTGGTTTTAAGTCAACTTCTTACACTAAAGCGGTAGTATGAACCCGTATGTTTTTCGCAGATATATTATAAGTGCGATATTCGCCCTTACCGTTTTAATTTTTCTGGCACGCCTTTTTTATCTACAAATTTTAAATGTTTCTTATAAATATTCGGCTGAAAATAATTCTCAACGGCCTGTAATTCAATACCCAGCACGTGGATTGATTTTTGACCGTAAAGGCAAATTGCTGGTTGACAATAAAGCTGCTTACGACTTGATGGTTACGCCTAATCAACTAAGGGCTTTTGACACAACCGAACTATGTAAAATACTTCAAATCACTCCGGAATATGTAGAAGAAACTATTCAAGCGGCACGAGATTATTCAATGTATAAACCTTCCATTTTTTTAAAACAAATTTCAGCAGAAACTTATGCTGTTTTGCAGGAAAAACTTTATAAATACATAGGATTTTTTGTTCAAATACGTACTTTAAGGAAGTATGAGCGAAAGATTGGGGCGCATCTGCTGGGTTATGTTGGCGAAGCTGATGAAAAAATCATTAAAAACAATCTTTATTATAAGATAGGTGATTATATCGGCATTAGTGGTATTGAAAAAATTTATGAAACAGAACTTCGGGGGATAAAGGGGAAAAATATTTACCTTGTAGATGTCCATAACCGCATTAAAGGTTCTTTGCAAAACGGGCGTTTTGATACGGCGGCAATTGTAGGTTCTGACATAACTATAACTATTGATGCCGATCTACAGGAATATGGAGAGTACCTTATGCAAAATATGAGAGGCAGTGCCGTTGCTATTGAACCATCTACAGGGGAAATCCTTGCTATGGTGTCATCTCCTACTTATGATCCTCAACTTTTAATTGGCAGAGCGCGTGCTATAAATTATCCAAAATTAAGCCGGGATTCTGTTAATCCTTTATTCTTTCGCGCGGCGATGGCTAATTATCCACCCGGGTCTACTTTTAAAATCGTAAACGGTTTAATTGGTCTTCAAGAGAATGTGGTAAATCGTAATACACTATTCACTTGCCCTGGAGGTTATAATTACGGAGGGCCTAAACTTTTGGCTTGTACACATGTGCATGGTACTTTGAACCTGCCACAGGCAGTTGCCCATTCGTGCAATACTTATTTTTGTCATGTTTTCCGGAATATAATTGATAACCCGAAATATTCTAATATTAATGAAAGTTATACCGTTTGGCGAAATGATGTGATAAGTTTAGGTATAGGTAGGAAGCTAAATACAGATATCTCAAACGAGCTTTCAGGCAATGTCCCTTCCCCAGATTATTATGACAAAGTATTCGGAGAAAACAGGTGGAAATCAGCAACTATTATTTCTCTGGCTATTGGACAGGCCGAAATGGGTATAACACCACTTCAGCTTGCTAATATTACAACTATCATTGCAA
>Ga0182027_10006120_pt1 | contig 18114 bp, 16 predicted proteins | sample 712E1DmetaG_FD_121300 | JGI IMG/M metagenome (GOLD analysis project Ga0182027, IMG submission 121300) | Permafrost microbial communities from Stordalen Mire, Sweden - 712E1D metaG (Illumina Assembly) | ecosystem: Environmental > Terrestrial > Soil > Wetlands > Permafrost | place: Sweden... | reverse complement strand
GACCAGTTAAATACCAGAAAAATCAACCTGCATACTTCGAACATCAACACCAGCAGCAGTAGCCTTACAAACAGTTTTTGTATATGATACAGGTTATTCTTCATTTTGCAAAGATAGGAACACCAAGTTTACTTCCAAATATAAAACTAACATGATATATGATTAAGAAACTGATTAGAGTATTCTTCTTTTAAAATATATCAGGCGTAAAGATATTTGCTCCGGGAATTCAGGGTCAAATTTCAGATAATTCTATTTTGTATCAAATGGTTTGATCATTTGATTGACGTCAGATAGTTTGTATTCCCGTTAAATATTCTCTGATTTTAAACGCTTAACTGCTTAGCTTTTTCTTTCCCATATAATGATCAATGCTGAATACTCCGGAGCCCCTTGCTGAAATAAACAAAAAGATGAAGCAATAGAGCATGGCTGCTTCGCCATGGTTCACTATTGGCAATAATGCAATCGTTCCGTGAACTGACCAATAGGCAAAGGCCATCTCGCCACAGGCGATAAATGCAACCCAACGGGTCCACAGGCCGATCATGATGAGTAAGCCACCGAGCAACTCAATCGGACCCGCAATCCACATAATGTAAAGCGGCATTTCATGTCCTGAGGGTGGAAAATCAAACAATTTCTGTGAACCATGCCATAAAAACAAAAATCCTGCTACAATTCGCAGGATGGCATAAATCTGTTTCTCGTACTTTGTCATAAACATGTCAATTCGATTTTAGTAGTTATATTAAATTTTGATTTTTATTTCTTATTGTTCGTTTCATTAACCGTTAAATATCCTATTTTTAAAGATAATCTGACTCATTCAAATTATCTTTAACAAGATGCAATAATGATGCTATGAATATAATTATTTACCATTCAGTTATTTAGATTTTGCTGCTTTATCCTTATCTTCCTTTACTTTTTTTAACATATGCTGAATTCCATATGTCTTTGCATATTTCGGATTTATTTCAATGACCTTGTTTAAATCCTGTATGGCCCCATCATAGTCGGCTTTCTTATATTTTGCATCGGCACGAAGATGATATGCCGGTGCATAGCCCGGATTTATCTCAATGGCCTTTGTAAAATCCTGTATTCCACCATCATAATCTCCATTTTTAATTTTTGCAAGTCCCCGGTTGTTGTATGCTATTGTATCTTTCGGGTTCATTTCAATGACTTTTGAATAATCGGGAATTGCGCCGGCGAAATCGTTTTTCAATCCTTTCACAAAACCCCGGTTAAAATATGCATTTTTATAATTAGGGTTCAATTCAATCACCTTTGTATAATCAGAAATAGCCCCATCATAATCGATATTTTTTTGTTTTGCAACGGCCCGCATATAATAAGCAGCCGTATCATCCTTATTCAATTCAATCACCTTACTAAAATCAGTAATTGCTTCCTTATAGTTATCCATTTTAAATTTTGTAAGCCCTCGTTGCTTGTAAGCTAAAGCGTATTTGGGATCTATTTTTATTGCACTGTTAAAATCCAAAATAGCAATATTATTGAGGCTGTGACCATATTTTATAAGTCCACGATTGTAATAAGCTTCAGCGAACTTCGGACTCAATTTTACAGCTTTGGTAAAATCCAACTGCGATTCACTAAAGTTATCATCAAAACTCCAATCAGGACTTAGAGCATCTTTAGGATTTTTTTCAATTGCCTTAGCATAATCTGCTAAAGCGCCATTATAATCGGCTGTAAGCCATTTTGCAAAACCACGGTTAAAATAGACATCCCCAATTCCCTGATCTAGTTCTGTAACCTTTGTAAAATCCAGAATTGCCCCATCATTATCTCCATTAAGTGCTCTTGCAAAAGCACGATTATTAAATGCATTTTCATGTTTCGGGTTTATTTCAATTGCCTTTGAATAATCTGCAATGGCATCACTAAATTTGCCCTGTTTATATTTTGCAAAACCACGGTTATTGTATGCGTTCGCATATTTAGGATCTAATTCAATTGTTTTGGTATAATTCACTATAGCTGAGAAATAGTCAGCCTTTTTCAGGTATTCATTGCCATTTATATAAAAATCGAAGGCTGTTTGGGAATATATGCCTGTTACAACCAGCAGGAGAAGTGTAAACAATACCAGTATTTTTTTTATCCTCATAAATTTCTTTCTTATTTATCCAAAATCTGACAATAATTCATTGCATAGATTGTTCCAAAACCTTTTATTAGGTTTTCCCAAATAATATTGTTGAAAAATTACTTCACGAAAATACAATTTTGGAAAGAGTTAGTTTCTCCAGATCATTAACTCTTCTTAGTATAATTTTCAAATTATATTAACGTGAGTTCGATATAAGAAACCATAAAATAGAAATATGCTTGACTTAGTGATTCCTTTGTGTCTTTGTGACTTTGTGGCCTTTAAATAAATCCTTTAGTACAATAATTCTTGCCACAAAGACACGAAGTCACCAAGTTTCACTAAGATTCCTTCAAGATTAATAAAAGATAGGTGTTAAATCGAACTCACGATATATTATCTAAGAATTTTTCCTGACCAGATACAAATATTATCCGAAGCCATAAAACCTATCGAGAAGCTCGCGAATAGCCATGCCACTTTTTCGCATGAGCATTTTGTGGAGGTTTTGGTCGTGAATGACCAGGATTTCCCCTTCCCTGTTGTTGCGGGGTTTTTACAGGGTTATGATCTATTAGCGGGAAAGGATGATTGTCTATGACAGAAATCTTTTTATCAATCAATTTTTCTATATCGAGCAGGTAATCTTTTTCTTCTGCATCACAAAACGAAAGGGCTGTTCCTTTTGCTCCGGCTCTTCCAGTTCTGCCAATTCTGTGAACGTATGTTTCTGAAATATTCGGCATTTCATAGTTGATCACAAATTCCAAATCATCTACATCAATACCTCGAGCTGCAATATCAGTTGCCACCAAAACACGGGTGGTTTGATCTTTAAAATTTGCCAGGGCACGCTGCCTTGCATTTTGAGCCTTGTTGCCATGTATCGCTTCTGCTTTAATATCGTGCCTTAAGAGTATTTTCACCACCTTATCGGCGCCATGTTTTGTGCGGGTAAATACCAGGGCTGTTTTTATGTTTGTTCCCTTTAAGACTTCTACCAATAAAGCACTTTTATTCCCCTTATCAACAAAATAAACAAATTGTTTGATGATGTCAACAGTTAATGACTCCGGTGTTATCGATACTTTTGAGGGGTTGTGCACTATGGTATTAGCAAGCTTAATAATTTCGGATGGCATGGTTGCAGAAAAGAAAAGTGATTGCCTTTTTATTGGCAATTCTGCCAGAATTCTTCTCACATCGTGTATAAAACCCATATCCAGCATGCGGTCGGCTTCATCCAGGACAAAAATTTCCACATCCTTTAGTGACAAATATCCCTGATTTATGAGATCTAACAACCTTCCGGGTGTAGCAATCAAAATGTCGACACCCACACGTAATGCTGAAGTTTGAGGGTTTTGATTTACCCCGCCAAAAATTACGGTACTGGTTAACCCGGTGTGTCGGCCGTATGCCCTGAAACTTTCTTCGATTTGTATGGCCAACTCCCGTGTTGGAGTAACAATCAGGCTTCTGATCTTTCTTTTTCTATCGTAAGATTTATTTGCACTTAATAACTGCAGGATCGGAATGGCAAATGCAGCTGTTTTCCCAGTACCTGTTTGTGCACAGCCGAGCAGGTCGGTGCCTTGTAAAACAATGGGGATGGATTGCACCTGTATGGGTGTCGGGATGGTATAACCTTCTTCCCGGACGGCTTTTAAAATTGGTTCAATGATATTTAATGATTGGAATAGCATAGTTGATTTGTGTATTTGAATGTTATACCAAACTGCTGACAAGATTCTGATAGAAGATTGTTAGCTTAGTTTGGTTAATGCCGTATAATTAACAAGTATAGATCACTTGACATATATTTATTCTGAGCTTTTTGTATACTGCACGGTATTAAATGATTATTTAAGGTCTTACCCTCTTCGTTTACATCATGTTCTCATTCTGGCAGAATCCGGATGAACGGACAAAGAAATACATAAGTGTTTATTCGGAATTGATCCTGAAATTTTTCTAATAAATCGAAGTATCAGTGATTGGTTCGGAAGGAGGGCTGATAATATTTAGTCTGGTTGTTCTGAAACTATTCCCTGAAGTTAAAGCAGGGCAGTGTCAATTGATATTTTATAGGTTCTTTTAATTCTGATTTTATGCAAAGGTACGGGAATTTTATCAATAATAGATTTTTTAGATATTATAAATACGTAGGGACAGGTCGCGACCTGTCCCTACAGATACGTATTATCAATATCCTCCCGGAGAATTTGTTTATCGCTATAACCTCTAATAATTTTTGTTTACCCGAATATAGCAGGTATCCTTACTCCTTTACAATTCTTGTTACTTCTGACTTACCACTACTTTTCAATTTCAATATATAGATGCCTTTTGAAAAATTGCTCAAATCAATTGCGGTAGTTTGTTGCTTCGAAATTTGTTGAAGCAACAATTTTCCCTGAACATTATAAATTGAAATCGATGAAGCTTCACCTGAGGAAGATCTCTTAATAAAAATATAATCTTTGGTTGGGTTGGGGTAAATAGATCCTGATAAAGCATTTATATTAATTTCAGGAATTAAAGTGGGGGTATAATCAGCTAAAGTACCATCTTTATTAAGTTTTAGTAAATAGATATCAAACAAATTAGTTACATCCTGGTAAGCTCTGCCTACAGCCAAATATTTTCCATCTGCTGTATTACATATTCCAAAACCTTCTTCTACATTATTGGTTGAAATTATACCAAAATGCTTTACCCACAAGGTGTCAAGATCCTTGTTCAATTTGGCTACATAAAGTTGTTTATCCATAAGAGAAGCGCTGGTATATGTTCCTGTAACAATTAAGTTGGAGTCAGAATCCATAATCATATTAGCAGCCGGAGCTCCATCACCAGCTCCCGTTGTGAATTTCGTCGATATATCCAGTTGATTAAATGAGGTGTCTATTTTTACCACAAAATTACCTTGACAATAAATATAATACCCTTTAATTGATAATATTTTCGTGGCAGCTTTTCCTTGTCCGGTAGTTGGAAGAAATATGCAACTTAAGGAATCACCCTGAGCACTTAAAGTCAGAAATAATGATTTGTTATTGCCATAATTTGTTCCACCGCCTATAAGTAATTGGTTATTAGATTTTTCAAAAATTGAATTACCTGTTTCGTTATACAATCCTGTCATCCCATATACTTTTCGCCAAATTGAATCCCCTGTGGGATTAACCTTCATTATTAATATATCCGTTTGTGCACCTAAATCATTGGTAGTTCCGGCAATAACAAAATTGTTATCTTCTAATTTAATAATCCTGTTGCCTTTGTCATAACCGCGGACGTTATAATTTTTTTTCCATTTCAAGCTTCCGTTTTTATCAATTTTTGCAATCAGAAGATCGTCGCTGGATGGTAAATTTACCGTCGATATTCTTCCAGTGAGCATAAAACTGCCATCTGCCAATTCCAATACATCAATTACATCACTCTGTGTATTTGAAGCCAGAGCTGGAATAAATGTTTTCCATAGTGTATCACCATGATCATTTATTTTAATCAATACACCAAGTTGCGCCGCTTCAGGAGCACCATAATGCCATATTGAGTAACCACCTATGACATAGCCTCCGGTTGATACAGGAATGATGCAATAACCACCATCCTGACCACTTCCACCAATTGTTTTTTCAAATTTGGTCTGGGAATAAACTACTGACATTACCCCCAATGTTAAAATGCTGAGTAAAAGTAATTTTTTCATAACTTTAATTTTTTTTAGGTTAATAAATGAATATTGTTTAATTTTTAAATTTAATAAAATATTGCTTAATAATTATAGCCCATATTGGCTGTGGCTATGCTTTGCGGAGGATTGAAATGCTGTCTCTGGATGTATTGAGACGTAAAAAACGCTACGGAAAATGAACTTTACAAAGCTATCAAACCTCTAATGGCTACCGTACCTTACGTTTTTTTATTTTTTTAAATTTTAATCCAAGTCTAAATTTTATATTTTTTTATTCTATCTGCTGTTATGTAATTTATGTTTTATTTGTACTGATTAAAATGTTTCTCTTTTTTTTAACCAATATGTCTATAGCTTCGGTCTTATATATAAAATAACTGGGATAAGTATACTGATTATGTAAAGGATACAATCAATTTTCAATAATTATATAATCCGGCTTTTTTATTTTTCCCTGAACAAAGTTAATACATTAATAGTTCTTTTTTTATCAGGATTTTTTTATTTTTTTGGGATGAATCTGTGATGAAGCTACAATGGTTGACATAAAATGAGATTTTTTTGATATTCAGTATTAAAATGGTGATTTTCATTAAAATCAAATAAACTAAAAAAAGAGAATATTAGATAGATAGATTAAAAAGGAAATTTTCTGTATTTGTTAATTCTTTGAAGTTCATCTACATCCGCCTTGTCTTGCAGGCGATTGCTAAGCATTTTATTTACGATCAGATGATGATAATAAATAACAGGAATCATACTATTTTCAAGAGGTAATAGTCTGATTTTCGAATAAGCTTCATTCCATTCAACTCCTAATACCTTTGTCAGGAAATCAATTTTATATGGTTTCACACCTAACGAAAAGACATTTACCTTTGTAAAATCAATAGTTGATAATTGACTAATATTATCCTCAATAATTCCAATTTCATTTAATGCATTAAGTAGTTTTACCTTGTTTTCATTGTCTGGTTTAAGCCAGATATCCATATCTTCAGTTGTTCTGCCATAGCCATAATAAATTACAGCATATCCGCCAATTAGCATAAATTCCACCTGATGTTTGATCAGCATGAGCAGCATTTCTTTATGTTCTTTAACTAAGATATTCACAGTTGATAAAATTAATTGTTTTATAGGGATTCCTGAGATTTTTTAATTCATCCGCATACAATTGCTGAATTAAACCGGTAACCATTTGCAGGTTCTCTTCGGGTGTTCTTTTAGCCCTTTCTCTTGCATTAAATTCATTCGCTTCTTCAAATGATGAAAAAAAGGTTATTTTTTTAGATGGATATTCGATTTCTGGTTCTTCAGCTTTGTCTTTTTCTTCTTCCATATTCATATTTTAAGCAATGAACTACCTCGCAGCAGAGCTGACGAGGTATCAAAACAAAGACAATTGCTCATGATAAATCCTTTTATATTCTTTCTCCTTTCCTTGTGCTTTCACATAGGCTTGTATTGTATTTTCATTCCCTTGTCGTCCAACTGTGTTAACATAAAATCCTTTTGTCCAAAACTCCCCTCCCCAAAGTTTCTTCTTTACTTCAGGATGAAGTTTGAAAATTTCTTTTGCCGTGATGCTTTTTACTATCTGGATTATTCTTGTCGGACTCATCATTGGTACGCTTTGTATCAAAAAGTGAACATGATCATTATCAGTGCCTATCTCTATAAATGTTATTTCATATCGCTTCGAAATTTCAAGACAAACTGACTTCATGCTCTGATCAACTGATTCGGAAAAAACGACACGACGATATTTAGCTGGACACACAAAATGATATAGTAATACAGTTACATTATGACTCTTATGGATATATTCACTCACATAACAAAAATAATATTTAATTCGAAGCAGAGCTTCGGGGAACTAACCCCGAAGAGATTAGAATGCATGATTTCATTGCATAGATTGTTCCAAAAGCCTGCAAACAGTTTTTTCTGATATTATGTTGTCAATTTCTTGCTTTACAAATTTACTATTTTAATAAAAAACAGAAATTATATGTAAATAAAGTCTTCAATAAAACCTACACCAATCCTGATTGTTAAAAACTACATTTTACATCTTTTTGGATATCAATTATTTACAAAAAGTCAAAAATGTTCTTAACTACTGTAATTAATTTATCCACAATATATTGCTATTAATTATTACGTTGTATATTTGTGGGAAAATGTGGGAGGTTGTGGACGAAATCCTCGCATTTATTTACAAAATTAATAAATAATTGACAATGTTGAACTTTTTGGGTGAATATGATTGCAGGCTGGATGAGAAGGGGAGGATAAAAATGCCCGCAGCACTCATAAAGCAACTTCCACAAGATGCCCAGGATAAGTATGTTCTGAACCGTGGATTCGAACAACATCTTATCCTTTATCCAAAATCGGAATGGCTCATTATTACTGAAGAAATAAATAAACTGAATGCCTACGAAAGAAAAGTAAGGGAATTTAAACGTTTCTTTTATCGGGGCGCTACCGAACTCAGTATCGACTCTTCCAGCCGTCTACTGCTTCCGAAAAGTTTATTGGAATGGGCTAAAATCGATAAGGATGTGATCCTTTTCGCTCATACAAACATTATTGAGATCTGGAACAAAGATCTGTACGATAATTTATTAAGCAATGAACCTCAGGACTTTGCTGAATTAGCTGAAATAGTTATGGGATCGAAAAGTAAAAATGGAAGTGATAGTTGATTATCATATACCCGTACTTTTAAAAGAAAGTATTGAAGGATTAAATATTGATCCTCAGGGGACTTATGTCGACGTTACTTTCGGAGGTGGAGGCCACTCCCGCCAGATCCTGAAAAAGCTTACAACCGGCAGCCTCATTGCATTTGATAAGGATCCAGATACCAATCCGCTATTGATCAGTGATCCAAGGTTTACATTCATCCGTCACGATTTTAAATACCTGAAGAATTTCCTGCATCATTTGGATTTAATACCTGTAAATGGCATTTTGGCCGATCTCGGTGTTTCATCACACCAGTTTGACACACGCGAAAGAGGCTTTTCATACCGCTTCGATGCCGACCTTGACATGCGAATGGATCCTGATATGGAAACTACCGCCCAGGATATTGTAAATAAATATAGCGAAGACGATTTACACAGGATTTTCGGGATGAATGGCGAGATCAGGAATGCAAAAACCCTGGCAGCCAGAATTGTAAAGGCACGTTCTGAGTCTATTGTAAAAACCACAGGTGATCTGGTCGAGATTATCAATAGCTGTATAATGCGGGGTGACGACAGGAAAAAATATACCGGTCAGGTTTTCCAGGCCTTGCGGATTTCAGTTAATGATGAACTGAATTCTCTGAAAAAATTATTGGAATCAGCAACTGAAGTTCTGGCTCCGGGTGGACGGCTGGTGGTGATCACCTATCATTCCCTGGAAGACAGGCTTGTGAAAAACTATATCAAATCCGGGAATTTTACCGGGAAAACAGAAACCGACATCTACGGGAACCTGCTCGTGCCTTTCCGACAAATTAATAGAAAGCCAATAGAACCTTCAATCATTGAGGTTGGAGAAAACATCAGGGCACGGAGTGCTAAACTCAGAATCGCAGAAAAATTGTAATATTTTAAAACATGAACAGGGGAGAAAATACGAAACGGGCGAAGTCTTTATTTAAAAGTCTCTTTGATATCGAAATAAAGATTACCAAAGAGAATGCCCCTCGCCTGCTCAGTTTTGTATTGTTCATCTCTTCTCTCATGATCTTTTACATCGGGAATAAATATTATGCCGAAAAGGTAGTGATGAAAATCGACAATATGAATAAGGAGATCAAGGAACTCCGGGCTGAATCAATTACCACCAAGGCAGAACTGATGAATTATTCCAAACTATCTGAGATCATGAAAAGGGCAAATGAATTAGGGTTATATGAACTGAAAGAGCCACCAAGAAAAGTATCCGTAGCAGAATAATGAATATTAAGAGAAACATATTGGTTCGAATTTACATTACATTCTTCCTGTTTGTGGTGCTGGCCGTTGCTATTTTGGTTCAGATTATACACATCCAGGTATTCGAAGGCAAGAAATGGCGAAAACTTGCCGACAGTCTTACAACAAGTTTTGAAACCATTGATCCTATCCGTGGGAATATTTATTCAGCCGACAATAAACTCCTCGTAACATCGCTTCCGATTTATGATTTGAGGATCGACTTTCATACAATGGCATGGACAGATAAAGATATCTATAGGGAAAAAGTTGATTCGCTTTGCTGGAAACTTGCGGTCTATTTTAACGACAAAAGTGCTTCGCAATACAAAAAAATATTTGAAAAATCCCGTAAAGATGATGAAAGGTATTTCCTGTTTAAAAGAGACCTGAACCACCACCAGTTAAATGAGGTAAAAACATTCCCTATATTTAACATGGGCCGGTACAAATCGGGATTGGTTGTTGTAGAAAACAGTAAAAGAATTTACCCATTCGATATACTTGCAAAAAGGACCATTGGTTTTAAGAATGCCTATATAAGCGGTGTTGGACTGGAAGGTGCCTATAATGATTTCCTTTCGGGGCAAACCGGCAAAAGGCTCATGCAAAAAATATCGGGTGGAAAGTGGATACCTATTAATTATGATAATGAAATTGACCCTGAAGATGGTAAGGATATTATTACAACCATCGACCTGAAGCTTCAGGACATAACTGAAACTGCCCTTCTGCGATCGCTTATCAAGCACAATGCCGAAAGTGGTTGCGCCATTGTAATGGAAGTAAACACAGGCCAGATAAAAGCAATAGCTAACCTGAAAAAAGAAGGCGAAGACACCTATCTTGAATCGTATAATTATGGTGTGGGACTGGCCACAGAACCCGGTTCTACAATCAAACTTGCTTCAGCCATTATCCTGCTCGAAAATAATTGCTTTGGGTTAAACGACATTATTGATACAAAAAAGGGCAAACTTCAATTCTACGATAGGATTATGCGTGACTCCGATACCAATGGATATGGAAAGATCACCTTCCTTCAGGCGTTCGAGAAATCTTCGAATGTAGCTTTTTCAAAGATGGTTACTGAATGCTTTTCAAAAAATCCAAAGAAATATGTTGATGCACTGAAAAAGCTAAAGTTTGTTGAGCCTTTAGATCTTCAGATCCCCGGTGAGGGCATACCGGTAATTTTTGAACCGGGAACAGCAAACTGGGATGGCACCACATTGCCATGGATGTCGGTTGGCTATGCATTAAAAGTCACCCCTTTACAACTTTTAACACTTTACAATGCAGTTGCAAACAACGGCAAAATGGTAAAACCGCTTTTCGTATCTGAAGTAAGTAAAACAGGAAAAATATATAAAAAGTTCGAAACCGAAGTTATCAGTGATCAGATATGCTCAAGCCATACGCTTGAACAGGTAAAAATCCTGCTAAAAAGTGTAGTGGAAAGTCCCGAGGGCACGGCACATAACATAAAATCAGATCATTACGAGATTGCCGGTAAAACAGGTACTTCTTTAATAGCCATGCAGGATGGATATGGAAAAGAAAAGAAGAAAACATACCAGGCTTCCTTTGCCGGTTATTTCCCGGCCGATAATCCGCAATATTCCTGCATTGTAGTAGTTACTAATCCCCGAAACGATCTCTATTATGGAGCATGGGTGGCAGCACCGGTTTTTAAGGAAATAGCAGATAATCTTTACCTTGATAATATAAAAGAATATTTTCCGCCTGTAAAATCGAACGAACATAATTATAACCAGATGCCAATAGTAAGGGCCGCCTATAAACCAGAACTGCTCAATTTAAGCCGGATACTGGGTATTGATATGAAAGTCGGGTCAACTGGCTCCGACTGGGTTTCAATAGTTCCTGAAAAAGACAGGTTAATGCTTTCTGCCAAATCGGTTAACAATAAAATTATACCCGATGTTACAGGTATGTCATTATCGGATGCGGTTTATTTATTGGAAAGTATCGGTTTCAGGGTAATATCAGAAGGTGTTGGGAAGGTTTCCCGGCAATCGCAACAGCCTGGTAACAGGGTAATCCCGAATTCATTGATTAAAATAGTATTAAGCTGAACAGTTGAGATTATTAAACGAAATATTAAAAGGCATTGAATTTACACTTGCAGGAGGAAAACTTTCAACAAAAGTTGCTAATGTGGCTTTTGATTCCAGGAAGGTGGTTAAAGGTAGTTTGTTCGTTGCAGTAAGGGGAACTCAGTCCGATGGCCATGATTTCATAGCCTCAGCAATCGAAAAAGGTGCTGTAGTTATTGTTTGCGAAGATGTCCCAGAAGTAGGTACCAGTAATATTACAATTATTCAGGTTAAAAACACTGCAGCCATTCTTGGTATAATGGCAGCTAATTTTTATGATAATCCAACTGATGAGCTGAAACTGATAGGTGTTACAGGCACCAATGGCAAAACATCAATCGTAACTATATTATACCATCTTTTTAAAGGATTGGGGTTCAAATGCGGACTCATATCAACAATTCGGGTTTTGATTGATGACAAAGAAAAACCTGCTACCCATACAACCCCCGATCCGGTACAACTGAACAGCTACTTTGCTGACATGGTAAGCAAGGGATGCGAATATTGTTTTATGGAAGTGAGTTCGCATGCCATCGATCAGCACAGAATTGGCGGATTGAATTTCAGCGGAGGGATTTTTACAAACATAACCCGCGACCATCTGGACTACCATCTTACTTTCGACAATTATCTGAAAGTTAAAAAGTTTTTCTTTGATCATCTGAACAAAAATGCTTTTGCACTGGTCAATTCCGACGATAAACATTCGCCTGTTATGCTACAGAATTGTGTTGCACTAAAAAAATCATATGGGCTGAAAAATAATGCCGACTTCAAAACAAAGCTTATTGAAAGCGATATAACAGGAATGCAGCTATTGATAAACGGGCATGAATTTCACACCAGCCGTGTGGGCAATTTCAATGCATCAAACCTCACCGCAGTATATGGTACCGCAATTTTGCTCGGTATGGATGAAGAAAAAGTGTTGATGCAATTAAGTATTCCGGTCATTATTGATGGCCGCTTTGAGATTCTTTACGGATCAAATCACATGATCGGCATTATTGATTATGCCCATACTCCCGATGCTCTGGAAAATGTTCTGTCGGCTATTCATGAAGTAAATGCATTGAACGGCAGGATTATAACTGTTTTTGGCTGCGGTGGAAACAGGGATAAAGGGAAAAGGCCCATAATGGGTAAAATTGCTGCAGAAATGTCGGATGTTGCCATAATTACATCCGATAATCCAAGGTTTGAAGAAGCTGACCAGATTATTTCCGACATAGAAGCCGGTATCGATAAATCGTTACGAAAAAAGACCCTGAGCATCACCGACAGGGAAAATGCAATAAAAACAGCGTGTACACTGGCTCAACCCCATGATATCATCCTGGTCGCCGGTAAAGGACATGAAAATTATCAGGATATAAATGGTGTTAAAAACCCATTCGATGACAAGATTGTATTAACTAAATATTTAAAGGACTAGACGGTCAATGCTTTATCATTTATTTACATATCTGGATACCAAATTCCACCTGATAGGGGCCGGTGTTTTCAAATACATTACTTTCAGGGCTGCCATGGCTATCATCACATCACTCGTAATTTCTCTTTTCATTGGCAAAAAGATCATTAATTACCTGCAATCAAAACAAATTAATGACGAGAACCGTGATTTAGGATTGAAAGACATGTATGATAAAAGCCGGACACCCACCATGGGCGGCATCATTATCATAGCCGCAATATTGATCCCCTCGTTGCTATTTGCAAAACTTACGAATGTTTATGTAATCCTGGTATTAATTTCAACTGTTTGGTTAGGCACACTTGGATTTCTCGACGACTATATCAAGGTATTTAAAAGGAATAAAAAAGGGCTTGCCGGGAAATACAAGATCCTTGGCCAGGTGGGATTAGGTATTATCATTGGCACCACGTTATATTTTAACAAGGATGTCGTAATGAGAAAATCTGTTAAGGAAGCGGTTATTGAAAAGCAATATAATCTTGATGGTTTCAATGAAAAATCGAAATGGGTATACAATGAAAAAGAAAAGATGTACCAGTTAGAACTAAAATCCACAAAAACGACTATTCCTTTTGTAAAAAATAATGAATTCGACTATGCCAATTTGTTACGTTTTTTAGGCGATGGTTATGAAAAATGGGCTTTTCTGATTTATATACCCTTCATTATTTTCATCATTACAGCAGTATCAAACGGGGCAAATCTGACTGATGGCCTCGATGGGCTGACAGCGGGCCTTGCATCTGTTATGGTATTTACGCTGGCAATTTTTGCATATGTGTCGGGTAACAGCATTTTCTCGGGATACCTGAATATTATGTATATACCCGGACTCGAAGAACTTACCATTTTTTCGGCTGCCATGATCGGAGCCTGCATCGGCTTTCTTTGGTTCAATACCTTCCCTGCCCAGGTTTTTATGGGCGATACGGGAAGTTTAACCCTCGGTGGGCTCATAGGAATACTGGCTATTATCATGCGAAAAGAGTTATTGATTCCGCTTTTATGCGGGATTTTCCTGCTCGAAAGCATTTCAGTTCTCCTTCAAATTGGTTATTTTAAATATACAAGAATAAGATATGGCGTAGGAAAACGCATATTTTTAATGGCACCCATACATCATCATTACCAGAAAAAAGGGTTCCCCGAATCAAAAATAGTAGCAAGATTCTGGATTGTGGGTATTATGCTGGCTGTATTGACATTTATAACACTCAAGTTGAGATAATGAACCTGGAAAATATCAAACATATTGCAGTGTTAGGTGCCGGCGAAAGTGGTACGGGAGCAGCAATTCTTGCCAAAAAGAAAGGGTTTGATGTTTTCGTATCGGATATTTCCGAACTACAAGATAATTTCAGGGAAATGCTCTCAAAGAATAAAATTACATTCGAAGAGAAAAAGCATAGTGCCGATAAAATACTTGGAGCCGGATTGATTATTAAAAGTCCCGGAATACCGGATAAAGCACCCATCATTTCAGCTATTAAGGAAAAAGGCATACCTCTGATTTCTGAAATTGAATTTGCTTATCATTTTACCAAAGCAAAGATTATCGGTATAACCGGCAGCAATGGTAAAACAACAACAACCCTACTCACCTATCACATCTTCAAAAATGCAGGTCTGGGTGTGGCTTGTGCCGGAAATGTAGGCAATAGCTTTGCCATGGCAATCTGCGAGCGTGATTATAAATATATCATTTTAGAACTGAGCAGTTTTCAGCTTGACAATATTGTCGATTTTAAATGCCACATTGCCATATTGCTGAATATTACTCCCGACCATCTCGACCGGTATCATTATAATATGAATGAATATGCTGAGTCAAAATTCAGGGTTATCAATAAACAATCCCCAAATGACTATTTCATCTATGACCTGGATGATAAAATAACGGCTTCCTACCTCCCTAAATATACAATTAAAGCCAAACAGATCCCGATTTCGCAGGTACAAAAGCTATCAACCGGAGTTTATCTTGAAAATGAATTTATAAGTGTTAACATAAACGATCTAAAACAAATTAGGATACCAATGAACATTCTTTCATTAATCGGAACACACAACAGGTACAATTCTATGGCTGCAACTGCAGCAGCTTCAGCCATAGATATTCAGGATGATGTGATAAGAAAGAGTCTTACCGACTTTGAAAATATCGAGCATCGGCTGGAATCTGTTGCAAAAATTCATGGAACCGAATTCATCAACGACTCAAAAGCCACCAACATCAATGCTACATGGTACGCACTCGAAAGCATGGAGAAATCTGTAATCTGGATAGTGGGTGGCATTGACAAGGGAAACAATTACAATGAACTTAAACCTTTGGTAATGGAAAAGGTAAAGGCAATTGTTTGTCTGGGTGTTGATAATTCAAAAATTATCGAAGCATTTGAAAAGGATATCCAACTCATCTTTGATACAGGAACGATGAAAGAAGCAGTTGAGATAGCTTTCAGGCTGGCAAACGAAGATGATGTCGTGCTGCTGTCGCCCGCCTGTGCAAGCTTCGACTTGTTTAAAAATTATGAGGAAAGGGGCAAACAGTTTAAAGAAGCTGTCAAAAATTTATAATCAATGAATTGGATTACTTCAAGAATCAAGGGTGATGTGGTTATCTGGGCGATCGTGATCATACTGTCCATATTTTCATTACTGGCAGTATACAGTTCGACCGGAAGCCTTGCCTACAAAAAGCAGGCTGGGAACACAGAATACTACCTTATCAAGCAATTGATGATGATCCTTGGAGGTTTGTTTTTAATGTACCTGGCTCACAGGGTTAATTATATTTATTATTCAAGGGTTGGCCAATTGCTGCTCATCATAACCATCCCATTATTACTCATCACCTATGCTACCGGTTCAAGCATTAATGAAGCCCGCAGATGGCTTACCTTACCGGGAACCAGCATCACCATCCAAACCTCTGATATTGCAAAGCTTGCGCTGATGATGTTCCTTGCCCGGATGCTTTCGAAACACCAGAAAACCATAAATGACTTTAAAAAGGCATTTCTACCCATGGCAGGTGCGACATTTATTATTTGTGCACTCATTGCACCTTCCAACCTGTCGACAGCCATGTTGCTTTTTGCTTCCAGCTTTTTACTCATGTTTATTGGCAGGGTTCCGGTTAAATACCTTGGGTTAATGCTGCTGACAGTCATCGTGGGATTTGCAATGCTTATTCTACTCGCAAAAACATTGCACCTTCCTGTTCGTGTTTCTACCTGGCAAAGCCGTATCGAAAATTATATGAGCGATACCAAGGATGCCGATGCAAGTTACCAGGAAAAACAAGCTAAAATAGCCATTGCCACTGGCGGTTTGTTGGGTAAGATGCCTGGCAACAGCACTCAGAAGAATTTCCTGCCTAACCCGTTCTCAGATTTTATTTATGCCATCATTATTGAAGAATACGGATTGATAGGAGGCATCTTTATTATGATCCTCTACCTTGTTTTACTTTACCGGAGCATCATCATTGTGGTGCAATCGCCGAAAGCTTTCGGTGCGTTGTTATCGGTCGGACTAACATTCAGTCTTGTATTCCAGGCATTCCTGAATATGGGTGTTGCCACTGGTCGCTTTCCGGTTACAGGACTTACATTGCCACTCATCAGCATGGGTGGCACATCCATACTGTTTACAAGCTTTTCGCTGGGTATCATTCTCAGCGTAAGCAGAAATATTGAAGAAAATAAAGAAGCAGAAAAAATATTAGCTCAATCTTGATAAATTCAAATCAACATATTGAACCCGGAAAATTGAGTTTCATCCTCAGCGGTGGAGGAACAGGCGGACACTTCTATCCAGCCCTTGCTATTGCAAATAAACTGAAGCAGCATTTTCCAGAAGCAAGCATCCTTTTTGTGGGCGCCATCGGAAAAATTGAGATGGAAAAGGCACCATTGGCAGGCTATCCGATTGAAGGGCTTCATATCGGTGGATTTCAACGAGGCAATATGTTGAAAAATCTTGCTTTGCCCTATAAAGTAATGAGTAGTCTGCTCCGTTCCCGGAAGATATTAAAGAAGTATAAACCTGCCGTAGTAATCGGAACCGGGGGATATGCAAGCTTCCCGCTGATATTCATGGCTTCACGCAAAAAGATACCATCACTCATTCAGGAACAGAATTTCTTCCCCGGTATTACAAATAAATATCTTGCAAAATATGTAAACAAGGTTTGTACGGTATACGATGGCATGGAAAAGTATTTCCCGGCCTCAAAGATTGTTGTAACAGGAAACCCGGTGCGTGAAAGTTTACAGAAATCAGAAGGCAAACATATTAAAGCTTTCGATTTCTTCGGATTCGACAGTCATAAAAGGACCCTTCTGATCCTTGGTGGAAGTCTGGGAGCAAGAACCATTAACAGAACAATTGTACAGGGATTGGATGCCTTGATGCAAATACCTGATATACAGGTTTTGTGGCAATGCGGGAAGATTTATTATGAAAAAATCATGGAACGAATCAATAATATATTGCCTCCATATGTGAAATTATTGCCATTTATAGATGAAATGGATTATGCATATGCTATAGCCGACCTGGTGGTATGCCGTGCCGGTGCCATATCGTTATCTGAACTCGCCCTGGTAAAAAAACCTGTGATCCTGATACCATCGCCAAATGTTGCCGAAGATCACCAGACAAAAAATGCCATGGCGCTTACTAATCAGGAT
>Ga0182027_10006118_pt1 | contig 18122 bp, 22 predicted proteins | sample 712E1DmetaG_FD_121300 | JGI IMG/M metagenome (GOLD analysis project Ga0182027, IMG submission 121300) | Permafrost microbial communities from Stordalen Mire, Sweden - 712E1D metaG (Illumina Assembly) | ecosystem: Environmental > Terrestrial > Soil > Wetlands > Permafrost | place: Sweden... | reverse complement strand
TGCAGGCAGTTCTAATGAGCATGGGATCTGAATGAAGCGCCTTGTTTTCATCATGCTTCTGACCGTCATCGTGACCCTGTTCGCGGTGGCAAATTCCCATCACGTGGAGTTGAGCTTCATATTTGGGGCTCCGGTGCGCATGCGCATGGTCTTCCTGCTCGCGGGGGTTTTCACCGCGGGGGTTATCTCGACCATCAGTTTTCAGGAGTGGAGGAGAGCCCATCGCCGGCGTCGAGATGCGCTGTTGGTCAAGACGGCCCAGGAGAACGCGGCGATGAAGAAGGACCTGCTCGATGGCGTGGATTAACCCGGAGGTGATGTTGCTATGGGGAAACTCATTGGACTAGGCATCGTCGGGGCGGCTGTGTTTTTCGGGGCCCTGGTCATCGAGGTGACCAGGCGGATCAAGGAAGAGAAGCAACGCGCGTCCGGCAAGGATGGCGCAGTCAAGGCATAGGTCAGGAGCAAGAGACGCAGGGATCTAGATGCATCAGCGAGTACGCCTGACCGAGGAGGAACGCAAGCGCTGCTACTCCTGCGCCCAGCGGTTCACGCGCCTCAGCGTGACGGTAAGCCTGTTTATGGCCGCGGTTAAGTACGCGGTCGGCACGCTCACCGGAAGCCGCGCCCTGACGGCGTCGGCGCTCTATTCCATCAACGACGCCTTCTCGGCGGTAATCGCGATCGTGAGCCTGAAGATGGCTCGCCGCCCGGCCGACACCGACTACCCCTACGGACGCGGAAAGGTCGAGTTCCTGGCCGTGGCCGGGATGAGCGTGACCCTGGCGGGTGGCGTGTTCTTGGTCTTGTTCGAGTCCATTGGCGACATTACGCGCGGGGTGAAGGCGGCGCCGCACCTGGTGGCAGGCGGTGTCGCCATTCTGGTGGGAATCAGCAACTGGGTCCTCGCCAAGCGTGGCTTTTGCTGCGGCCACAAGCTGAACAGCCCGACCTTGCACAACTCCGCGGAGCATGCCGAGGCGGACGCGCTGTCGTCGGTCGCGGTATTGGTCGGCGTGGTGGGCGGCGCGTTCGGCTTTCACAGCCTCGACCAGTACGTCGCCATCTTTGAAACGGTCCATCTCTTGGCTCTGAGCGGCGCAATGCTTGGCCGATCCATCAACGGTTTTTTGGACCACGCGCTTCCCGAGGCGGAGGCGCGCAAGATCCACGACGCTTGCGTGCAGACCCCGGGGGTCCTGGGGGTCAGCAGCGTGAAGACCCGCATGCACGGCGGACACGTCATCGCCGACATCGTGGTCACCGTTTCGAGCGGGCTCAGCGTATCCGAAGCCCACGCCATATGCGAACAGGCGCGCCAGGCAGTCATCAACGCGACTTCGATGGAGGTCATGACGTATATCCGGTTCAGGCCGGACGACAACCTCATGGGCCTTGAGGCCAGCCTGGATCTTCCGGGGAGCCATGCCTGAGGAAAAGTGCATACGCTGCGCCCGCCGCACACCGTGGTACTGCCTGGTGGGCAACGGAGTGCTGTCGGCGTTCCAGATCATCGTCGGCATCATCTCGGGCAGCAGTGCCCTGGTAGCCGATGGCTCGCACACCTTCACCGACGTGATCGGCACGGTGAGCGTCCTGGTGTCCCGTGCCATCAGCGCCCATCCGCCCGACGACGAGCATTCCTACGGTCACGGCAAGGTGGAGTTCATGAGCTCCGCCTTCGTCTACATCATCCTGATCTTCCTTTCGGCGGCCATTTTCGCTGGCGGCGTGCTGATGATCTGGCACCACCGCTACCGGAAGCCGGAGGCGATTGCGCTGCTCGCCTCGTGCGTGTCCATCCTGGTCAACGGCCTCATGTACAAACTGGGACTGTGCGCGGGCAAGCGCACGAACTCACCCGCTCTGCTCGCCAATGCCTTCGAGAACCGGGCCGACGCCATGTCCGCGGTTGCCGTGGTGCTGGGTGTTTCGGCCAGCGTGCTCATCAACCCGATCTTCGACCCGCTCGCGGCGATGCTGGTGGGCGTTCACATCTTCCTCAACGCCGTGAAGCAACTCCGGAAATCAGCCGGCGGTCTCATCGACCGGTCGCTCCCGCCCGAGATCGTTCAGCGCATCCGAGGAGTGGTCGAGGAGCAGCACGGCATCGAAGGTGTGGACTTTGTGAAAACGCGGCAGACCGGCGCCAAGTACTGGTTGGATATTGGCATCCGCGTCGACGGGAAATTGAATGTGTGCGAGGCCGAGGCCGTGGCGGCATCGCTGCGCGGAGAGCTGATGCGCCGGTCGGAGAAGATAGATTCCGTCGAGGTGTTCGTCGCGCCGCAGGTGCTGGGCGAGGTCCCAGGGGGCTAGCCACGCCAACTTACGAGTTCACAGAAAACCAAGTATAAACATTGGATTGGAGCCAGAATGAGCGAAGAAACCAAGAAGAACGATGCGTCTTCCGAACCCAAGGAATCCGGCCGCGGCCTGGACGCGATGAAGGTTCGCACCCAGCTTGCCGGGGTCCTGCACTGGACCGACCGTCTGGGCAAGAAGCTGGTCGGGGCCTATGACCGCATCTTCAGCCTGAAAGAGGAGGATGAGGCGGCCATCTACCTCGACGTCGGCGTGGACTACGCGACCACCGGCAAAGCGGCAACCGCCGCCGAGGCGTTGGAGAAGTCGCTCAAGCTGCAGCCGAACAACAAGGACGCCTGGTATCACCTGGGCAAGGTTCGCATGCTCATGCGCGACCTGCCTGGGGCTGTCGCGGCGTTTGAGAAATCCAAGGAACTGGGAAACGATTCCTTTGATTTGCACTTTGCCTGGTCAGAGGCGCTGGCAGATCGCGATGATCTGCCCGGTGCAGTGGTCGAACTACGTGCCGCCGTCGCCCTCAAGGCCGACGCGGCCGAGGCCTTCTACCGACTGGGCGTCGCGCTCGACAAGCTGAAGAAGTACGAAGAGGCGGTGGTGGCGTTTGAGAAGGCCATCGGGGTCTCTCCTCGCGAAGTGAACTACTACCAGAGTCTGGGCTTCACTTATGACACCATGGGGCAGCATGAGAAGGCCATCGGCTGCTTCAAGCGCGCCGTGGAGCTTGAGCGACGGAAGTGAGTCCAGTGGGCATCAGCACTGAAAAGATCCTGCATCGACTCTATCCGGGGGCGAACCGTCCGGCGGGACGGCCGGGCACGATGGGCTCCTTCGTGAGTCGGGGCCCCTTGTTGCAAGGTGTGAGGCGCCTGGATCCCAGCCAGAGCCCAACCTGGGCCCGCAGGCTCTTCGCCTGGTCTTGCGTGGCCCTGCTGGTGGTCTGGTTCGCCTTCCTTTGGTACTACCACAACGTCTTCGTCGCCATGACGTCCACCATCGACGGCGACTGGGCCGATTGCGAAGTCATGATGCAGTCGCGGACCCACATCAGAGTCAACCTGTCGCACATGATCGTCGCCTACGCGCAGCACGAACGAGATCTCATGACCAAGATCACTGAGCTGCGGGTTGGCAAGCCGCTGCAGCCGGCCGACGCGAAGCCTGCCGCGGAGCCGGCGGCGGCGGACAGCCCGGCTGCGCCGGCGAAGCCGCTGAACCCCGCGGCGGTGGCGAAAGAGCTCGATCAGCTTGGCCCCAAACAGATTGCCGAGCTTCTGTCCCGCATCCAGGTCGTGGCAGAGCAGTACCCGCAGCTCAAGCTGACCGAGAACTTCCAGCAGTTGTCCAAGTCAACCATCGAGACCGAACACAAGATTGCGGACCTGCTCATCCAGTACAACCGGGACGTCAACGCCTATATGACGGTGCGGAGCTGCTACCCGGGCCGCCACTTCGCCTGGATCTTGAATTTCCCGCCCAAGCAGTTCATTTCCGTCGAACCCGAAAATATGCAGTTCCGGGAAGTGACCTTCTGATGGATCAGCGAGGCGGGCAAAACGGTCACGCGTGGGCGCTTCCTCGGGGCGCTGCTGGACTGCTTTTGCTCGTCATCGGCGCCGTAGTCATCGCGTTTGCAACTCGTTTGGCGTCGGGTCCGGCCAGCGTCTCGTCCCGTGAGGCTTCGGAGGCGGAGGAGAAGACCCGTACGATGGCGCCGGTCTGGCTGTTGCCGCAGCAGATTTCTCCCATGGTCGACTATCCGGCCGTGGCAGGCGCCGCTTCCGCGGCCACGGCCTACTTGCCGGCAGAGGGCTTCCAGCCCGTGGCCGGTTTTGGCGCTCCTGCCATGGGGAATCTTTCGGGTTTCACTCCGCCGGTGCCGCTCAGGTCGCCGCCCAGGTTTCGCATGCTCCCCTTTGTCGAGGCGCACTGGCAGGGGCTGGAGATGATCGTTCTCTCGCCCGCCCTGGCCCGCGCGCTGGGCATCGACCCCAACCTCAAGGGCGTGATAGCCGACGACGTGACGCCGCCCGCGGATGCCTGTGGATTTCAGGGCGGCGACATCATTGCGTCGATCAATGGGGTTCCGACAAACGATCTGAACAGCTTCATCGACGCTTCGGATTTGGTGCGTGAACAGCGCAGTGTTCAGGTGACTGTCATGCGCAAGGGGCAGATTTTTCCGCTCGTGCTATGGGCGCTCAAGGACCGCCTGGGCGTCGCCAACGGCGAGACCGCGCCCATGATCCCTTCCGGCAGCGTATCGCCCCATGCCTACCAGGGCGCCTGCACCGGATGTCACCGCATCGGGACCAAGGGTGAGCTGCCATTTGACCAGGGGGATCTGCTGTCGCGGAAGGCGCCGCCGATCAAGCCCGGCAGCACGCGTCCGCACCGCGACCGAGGGAATTGCACTACATGTCACCAGATTCTTCCATAGCGGCCACCCGCGACTTCCGCACCATTCAGCGGAAATCCCTCATGTTTGCGGGGGCGCTGCTCATGTTGTCGCTGCTGGTGGTCTCGGTCTTCGAGCCGCAGGTCCTGCAGGCTCCGGCGACCGTGGCCAAGACCCTGGCCAACCGGGCGCGCAGTGTCGGCACCGATTTTGGCCTGGATACGGTGGTCACCTTGCTGGCTATGAGCTTTTTCGCCGGGCTCATCGGGGGAATGCTGGGCATGGGCGGTGGCGTGCTCAAGGTTGCGGGCCTCCTCATCATCTTCAAGCTCGACATCTACTTCGCCCGCGCCGTCTCGATCGGGGCGATGTTTTTCATGTCTCTATCGGCCCTGCCGCGCTACATGAAGAAGGACCTGGTGATTTGGCCGCTCATGCGCCACACCTTCCTGCCGTCGGTGGTGGGGATTCTCGTGGGGCTCCTGCTGGGGAACTTCGTGGGCGGTGCCGCGCTCACCCACCTGTTCGGCTTCTTTGTGATCTTCCTCTCGTTCGCCACCATGGGGCAGACCTTCCTCGATCCGCACGAGTCGACCCTGGACCAAGTTTTTAGCCGGGATACCAAGCTCACCCCCCGCCGCCGGAAGATTCTGACCTTCATCGGGACCATGCACGGTTTTCTCTGCGGCCTGTTCGGCATCAGCGGTGGCATTCACACCATCCCCGCGCAGCAGGTTTTCCTCGACATCCCTATCCGCCATGCCATCGCCAACACCCTGGTGATCTCCGTGGTCAGCGCCGGGGTTGGCGTCGTGCTGGTCTCGGTCATTGGCGTGCAGCATGGCGATTTCACTTTCGGCCAGATTTTGGCGGCCTTCGCCTGTGTGGCCATCGGCGCCTATGGCGGGGCGCAGATCGGCACCCGGCTGTCCGAGCGGACGAACACCCATGTGTTGCGTATCTTGGTCGAGATCATTGGCCTTGTGGCTGGGTTCGCCCTGGTGTTCTAATGGCGGGCACTTGAGGAGGAGATTGCATGTCTGAGAATGAAACCGGTCAAACTGATGTGGGCGGCGATATCCTCGGCGTCGCGAAGCGGGTCGCCTCGGCTGGTGATCGCTGGTTCGTTTCCTTCGCCCGGGGCTTGGGCCGGGCAGCTGGCCGCTTGAGGAAGGAGACGGACATCGTCAAAAGCTCGGCCAAGAGTGCGGCCGCGACCACTGGCCGGGTCACGGTCAAGATGGTCAAGCTCATCAAGCCGCGTCTCGGTTCCGCGACTCCTGCTCCCGAGAAGACGGGTGGCGGAACCGCTTTCGATCTTCTGGCCGCTGTCGCGGCTCACTACGACCTCGACCTAAGCGCCCTTCGCTCCAACACCGAGGCCGTCGAGACTATTGAGCGACTCCATCGGCTGTGCGCGCCGAGCGAGATCCCGGCCGCCGAGGCTGCGGATGCCGCGCCGGCGGCGACCCCGGTGGCCGAATCCAGCACGCCCGCAGACAACCAGGAAAACATCGAGGCCCCGTCCTCGCCCGTGGAAGCCGACGTCAAACCAGCTATCCCGGACTGGTATTCGCTGGACCACGGCAAGGAGCCGCCACCGCCGGTGGCCGAGGAAGCCAGCGCCGGCGACACGGTGCCCGGCAATTCCGCCGTGGACGAGGCGCCAGAGGCCCCTGACGATGGAGCAGCAGAGAGCGAGACAGAAACCGTGGCGAGGCGGTCCAGGAAACGGCGGGGACCGAGCAAGACATGAAACGTGACTGTCAACCATTCAGTCTTGGCCACCAGGGGGACTAGTTGATCATGTCGACCAGCAAGCCAGCCAAACCGCGGCCGTGGTACTCGCCGGCGCTCCTGGCGGATTTTGCCAACAACGGCTTCCTCTCGGTCGCCCGAGGCACGGGAGCGGTCGTGCGGGGCATTCAGTCCGGCAGCAGCAAGGGTGTGTCGGTGATCGTCAAGCCCCTGCAGAAGAAGGCGGACCCTCCGGCCAAGCGTCCGCCCGGCAGGCCGCTGGCCGTGCAAATGCGGGATGCGCTTGCCGGGCGGAAGACGGCCGCTGCGGTTGCACCAAAGCCGGCGCCGGTAGCGGCCAGCCCGGCGCCTCCGCCCACGCCAGCGCCGGCGTCACGAGTGGCCCCCGCTGACCCTGCCCCTGCCACGTCGCCGCCGATCGCCACCGAGGCAGAGTTCGCGCCGACCACGAGATCCGAGATCGTGCCCGAGGCCGATATCGAATCTGCGCCCAAGCCGCCCGCGCCCAGCGTGGCGCCGCGCAAGCTGGGTGGCGAGGGCCAAGAATCGGGCGGCGTGACCGGGTTTTTTAGGTCGCTTCTGAAAGGGGAGGCCAAGCCTGAGGCAAAGCCGGAGGCTGCCACCTTTCGCGACAGGCCCGGCCAGCCGGCGGCGCAGCCCGCGATTCCGAAACAGCCCGTCGACGTCGAGGCGGTGGTTGCCCAGCACCAGTTTGCCAGCCGGGCCGACATGTTGTCCGCGCTGGTCTCGGTCAACGAGTTCTTCCATGGCAGCGCGCGCGAGAGTTCGGATGCCCAGAAGCAGATTCTTTCCATTGGGGCGACGCTCGCCGAACCTGTGTTTCTCGCGGCACTCCAGCGGAAATCGCCGAAGTTGGCAGAGCTTGCCTTCGATGGTCTGGCCCGGCTGAAGTCTGAGAAGCTGGTCCCGACCGCAAGAGAGATGCTTTCGTCACCGGACCGCGAGCTGCGCCTGGCCGGACTTCGAGCTGCGCACTGGCTTGATGACGAGGAGGCGCGACCCCTGTTCGCCATGGCCGCGCGCGATCCCGCGCCCGAGGTGCGTCGGCGCATGGTTTGCTACTTGTCTTGGCGTGGGGCACCCTGGGCAATTTTCGAGTTGCGCAGGCTGTGCAACGACGACAGCCCGCCGGTCAAGTGGTCGGCCATCGTGGCGCTCACGCGGGTGCAGCCTGATGTCGCGGTTGACTTGATGGGGAGGAGTCCCCCATCCGAGCAAGACTCTAGCTACCGGCGCCGCATCGAGGCAGCGCTGGCCAGGAAGAAAGCAGGGGGAGATGCAGCCAGGTCGCCCGCCGACCGTCGGATGGTCCGCCCTCCCGAGGGACCGTCGCAACCATGAGGAGCAACCAGATGCATTGGTTTGCTATTCTTTACGTATCGCTCGATCTGAGTGGAGAAAGGAACTGAGTCGTGCCGCATTTCCACCTTGTGATGGCCGTGGTTTTCGCGATTGTTACTGCCGTTGCCGCCCACGCCAAGGGACGCAACAGCCTGGGATGGTTTCTGGCCGGTCTGGTCATCGGTCCGTTCGCGCTGTTTGTGACAGCGCTGCCCAATGTTCCGCGCCCTGGCCAGTTCGTTTCCTGCACCGCGTGCGGCGAGGCTATTCGCGAGGACGCCAAGATGTGCCGGTACTGCGGGCGGGAGTTGCCGCGGTGGGAAGATCGTCAAATGCTATTGTCTGGAAACGCCAGCGGATAGAAGCTGGCAACCAATAGGAGGAAACGACCAATGGGTAAAATTTTTCTCGGAGCCGCGATCGGCATCTTCGTCGGCGCGTTCGCGGTGGAGATTCTGAATCGTAAGAGCCCGAAGACGCTTGAGGCGATTGGGAACGGCGCTTCCAAGGTGGTGGATTCGGTGGCCCGCGCGTTCAAGGACGGGTATCGGGGAGTCTCTGAATCACTCGAAGGTCCGATGGAGGATGCCGGAGTCCCCGAGGCGTGAATTGACCCTCGCACGCGAACGCTAGCCAAGCACATAGAGGGAAGCCGCAACAAAATGGAGCCAATGAAATGACCAAGATATTGCTGGGAACGATAGTCGGAGTATTTCTCGGTGCGTTTGCAGTCGAGATCCTCAAGCGGAAGCACCCGGAGCTGCTCAAGAGCATCGAGGTTCGGGCGGCAGCTTTTGCGGATTCGGTGGACAAGGCCCTAAGTGGCGATGAGACTGTCGGCGTTCCCCCACGCGGTGGCGAACCAGCCTAGCGAGTTCGCTGGTCTCTTTGTTCACGAGAAATTTGTTCACGAGAAATTTGTGAACAGAGAAATTTGTGAACAGAGAAATTTGTGAACAGAGAAAGGGGAATAGAGAAATGGTCTATTACATCATCGCCGCCGTGGTCTTTGCAATAGTTACTTCCATCGCCGCCCACGCCAAGGGACGCGGTAGCCTGGGATGGTTTCTTGCCGGCCTGATCATCGGGCCTTTCGCGCTGCTGGTGACGATGCTCCCCAACGTCCCCAGTGCGGGGCAGTTCAAGCGATGCGCGGCGTGTGGCGAGGTCATCCGCGAGGATGCCAGCGTCTGCCGGTTCTGCCACCGAGAGCTACCGCTGGCCCACGAAGGCTGAGCGCACTGCGCCCGTGCTTGCGCCGGGCCAAGGGCGGAAATGAAGCCGAAAACCAGAGCAGGAAGCATGAGAACCTACAAGCTTAAACAGATCCTCGAACTCTTCGGGTCAACCGCGGAACGAGACGGCATCCTTCGCGCTGAGAAGGATGGGTCGCTGCCCAAGGCCAGCCGGCAGGCTGGGTCAATTCCGACGCGTGTCTGGGACGCTGAGCAGCTTCCCCAATTTGGGGAGAAGTACGGGTTCTTGCCCAAGATGCACAGGCCGTTCGTCCTCACCGTCTTCACCAGCAAGGGTGGAGTGCTGAAGACCACCATCGCCCTCAACATCGCGCGCATGGCGGCGCTGCACAACATCCGCACGCTGGTGATTGGGCTCGATCTCCAGTGCGACATCACTTCAGCCTTGGGCTTCTATCGCTGGGATGAAGTCGAGGATCTGCAGGGCGTGATTAAGGAGTTGGAGCGCACCCGCGGACTCTATTCGCTGATTCACGATGGTGTTTCCGCGAGCGATCTCATCCAGAAGACCGAACTTCCCACGCTGGACCTCATCCCGGAGACCGCAGAGCTGGCCACCCTCGACCGCTGGGTTTCCACCCAGCCGAAACGAGAATACTGGCTGCGCGAGAAGGTGATCGGCTCTTTGCGCGGTCGCTACGACCTCATCGTCCTGGATTGCAGCCCGAACTGGTCGCAACTCATCTCGAATGCGATCGTTGCTTGCGACGTTCTAGTCAGTCCCATCGAGTGTCACATCAATCAGTTCCGCAATCTGAACGTCTTTCGCGAGTTGGCCCGCGAGTTCAAGCAAGCGATGAACTTGGACTATCAGCATGTTTTCGTGCCGACCCGGTTCATCTCGTCGCGCAAGCTGAGCGGCGAGATCAGAAGCTGGTATCTGGCGAACGTCGAGGACGTAACTTTTGCAGTGGTGCGGGAGAGTGTTCAGGGAGAAGAGGCTATGGCCATGCGCCTGAGCATTCCGGAATACGCACCGACGTCGCCCGGGGCTGCGGAGATCAGGGCTTTGGTCGGTGAGATTTGGTCTCGCATGGGGAAGAGCGCGGATCTCAGGGAACAAGGGAGGAAAGATGGCCCTTAATCTGAAGGATCTTTCAAAGAAGTCTGGCACCGCGAAGAAGGCGGGATCGGCACTCACAGAGCCGAGTGAGGCCAGGCCGACCGCGCGGCCATGGGAGATCGAGCCGTGGGAGAAGACCGCGGATTCTGGCCAAGGGGACGACTCCGAAACGGCGCCAGATGCGGCCGTGGCACTTGAGGCTGAGCTGGCGGCTGCGTCCGCCACCACGGAAGAGAGCCCGGCACAATCCGCTGCGGCCAGCGATTCAATCCCCGACGAAGTTGAACTCGCGGATTCTGACAGCGAGGGCAGCTCTGCTGTCGCCCCCGCGACCGAAGATGCCGACATCGGACTCGACGACGTTCTGGCCTTCGTCGAGGAGCTCAAGTTCAAGCTGAAGAATTCGCAGAAGAGCAAGCTAACCCTGGAGGAAGGCCTGGCGGTTGCAAGGACCAGGATGGAAGAAATGGCGGCGCTGGCGGAAGCGCGTGCTCGCGAAATCAAGCAAATCAAGCAGGAGCTAGCCAGGGTGAGGGGCGAGAACGAGCGGCTGCTGGCCGAAATGTGCCGCGCCGACGAGGACCGGGCGGAGGCGGCTCGCGAGATCCAGCGGCTGGGGCTTGGTCTGAAGGAGTCCAAGACCCATGCGCGCTCGTTCGAGGACCAGATTGCCAAGTCGCGGATAGCCCTTTTGAATGCCCGCAGGCTGGCCGAAACGCGGGCACAACAGGCGGCGGCGAGTGACGCCGAGCACGCGCAGCGTTGGCGCAAGTTCGAGGAACAGCTCAATCAGAAGGACCGCGACCTGCTCGAGGCGCGCGCTAGCATGGATGAACTTAGGCATCTCAAGGAGCAGGCGGAGGCGCGCATAGCTCGGCTGGAAGGCTCGCGCGCCGCGATTGCGAAGCTCCGCTCCGCTGTGCAGTCGGTCCGCGATCGCCGAACGGGCGATTCGGAGACCTGACGCGGTGGCGGCGGTTACCGAACAGGCGCGGTCTGGGCAGGCCTCACGGGTGACGCCGGCCAGGAAAATCGCAGGTTCGGTGGCGAGGGTCGCGATTATCGGCGTCCCCAATTGCGGCAAGAGCCTCATCTTCAATCGCCTGACCGGCAGATTTGCGTCGACGGCGAACTATCCGTACACCACGGTTGAGGTTGAAGAAGCCAAGCTGGTCATCAATGGCCAGGGAGTCGCTCTTTACGACACGCCGGGGATCACCGGCCTGGAACTCGAGTCCGAGGACGAGGCGATGACCCGCGGTCTGCTGCGGGACAACCCGCCCGATGTCATTATCCAGTGCGCTGATGCGGGCAACCTGGTGCGTTCGCTCATCCTCACCGCTCAGCTTGCCGAGTTGCAGATCCCGACCGTCCTGTGCCTGAACATGCTGGACGAGGCCACCGGGCGGGGCCTTTTTGTCGACCAGCATGCGCTCAGTGAACACCTGGGCGTTCCGGTCGTGCCGGTGTGTGCTCTCGATGGGCGTGGAATCAAGGAACTCGGGAAGATGATCGAGCACGCGCGCGTGCCCCACCTGGTACTGCGTTCGTTCAACCTCAAGCATGGACTCGAAGTCCTCGCGCCCACGACGAGATGTGCGGGGTGCAGCTCGGTGCTCCTTGCCGAGGACCACGAAAGCCAGCGGGCGTGCCACGTTGTGTGGCGTACCGCCCTGAAATCGCACCACCTCTGGGCGCAGAAGATCGCAGACCTGGTGGTCAAGCAGGCCGGACTCGAGCCCCGACATCCGTTCTTGGCAGGGTTGGCGAATGCGGCGGTTCATCCAGTCGGCGCCTGGGCTCTGCTGTTGCTGACCATCGCCGTTATCTATCTGATGGTCGTCGAGGTGGGTGCCAAGTTCCTGTGCAAGCAGGCTGACCGGGCTATTGCACCCATGGTGGCGCTCATTTCGTCGTGGGCTGGACACGGCCTAGTCGGGGATTTTTTGGTTGGGCCCTTGGGCGTGCTCACCTTGGGGCTGTTCAACGCCCTCGGGACGGTGCTGCCCATCCTGGCGACCTTCTATCTGCCGTTCTGTGTCCTAGAGGAAATAGGCTACTTCCCGCGCCTTACCGTGCAGTTCGACCGATTGCTGAGGGTGGTGGGGCTCAACGGGAAGGCGGTTCTGCCTATGACGCTGGGATTTGGATGCAGTTCGGTTGCCTGCCTGTCCATTCGCAGGCTCGAGACATCCAAAGAGCGGTTCATTGCGGCCTTCTTAATTTCCCTCGGCATCCCTTGCGCGGCTCAGCTTGGCGTCGTCATAGCGATCCTGGCGGCTCTTCCCTTGCCGGCGGTGCTCGGCGCGTGCCTGGCGGTCGTCGTGGTGCAAGTCGCTGCCGGAGCCATGCTCGGGCGGGTGATTCCGGCCAAGCAGAGAAGCCATTTCATGGTTGAGCTGCCACCCCTTCGCCCGCCGCATTGGGGAAATGTGCTCTTGCGGACCTATCAGCGAATCGCTGAGTTCGCCACCGAGGCCATACCGCTGTTTCTCGCCAGCGCAGCCACGCTTTTCATCCTTCACTATGTCGGCCTGCTGGACCGCTTGAGAAACCTGCTCGCCCCGGTGGTGGTCAGCAGCCTCGGGCTGCCGCGCGATTACGCCGATGTGCTTCTGATAACCCTCGCCCGGCGGGAAATGGGCGCGGTCATGCTGAAGGATATGGCAGACAGCCATCGGCTCAATGCGCAGCAGCTCTTCGTCGCGCTTCTGGTTATTGTGCTCTTCGTGCCCTGCTTGACGACGGGCATGGTTCTTGGCCGGGTCCTGGGCTGGGCTCGCGCCGCTCTGGTCTTTGCTGCCGTTACCACCATTGCCATCGGTGCGGGCGCCGTTGTCCATCTGCTTTGGTGAAAAGCAAGGAGCCGTCAAGTGGAGAAGCACGACCAGCACGACGAGTACCTCGAGGCCATCTACCATGTGAGGGAAAGGGATCATTCGGATCTCAAGTCCCTGGTGGAGCACTACAACGATCTCCACGCCAAGCAGGGGAGCAACCCGGGTTTCGACCCCGGCATGCTGCAGGATCTCGAGGAGCACAATCTGGTCGTGGTTGCCAACGAAGTGGTGCGACTGACCGACGAAGGACTGAAGAGGGCGGAGCAGATCGTGCGGCGACATCGGCTGGCGGAACGTCTACTCGCGGACGTGCTGCACATGGATCACGCGGAGTCCGAAGAGGCGGCTTGCGAGTTCGAGCACGTCATTGCCGAGGAGATAGCCGACGGCATTTGCATTCTCCTCGGGCATCCGCGCACCTGCCCGCACGGTTCGCCCATTCCCCCGGGCGCCTGCTGTCGGGCGGGAGCAACCCAGAGTATTACTGCGGTCGTGCCGCTTACCGAGGTTGCGATTGGTTCCACGGTCCGCGTCGCCTATGTCAATTCCTTGAGCGACGCCGAACAGCACCATCTGACCCACTTTGATGTCGTCCCCGGCAATGCCATCCGTCTCCACCAGCTCAGTCCGGCGGTGATCATTGCGCGCGCGGAGCGCATGGTCGCCATGGAGAAGGCCGTGGCCCAGAACATCTTCGTGTGGCGAAACTGGCGAGAGGACACTGCCGGCAAGTCGAAAGCGGATGGCGAGACGTCGCACGGCTTGTGGAAGCGAGTCGCAGCGCTCTTCAGCTGATGCAGCTCCACCGTTTCCGAGGTAATCTCATAACCCCAAGGCCCGCCAGAGTCGTGTCCACCACGATGGCCGCATCGCAGACCGCGCAGCCGCGTGTTGGGGTGGCGCGACCGGCGCGAATGCGTGCGCCGGGGGTTCCATTGGCTTGATGTGCCGCTTCGCCGTCGCCGCGGTGGCTGCCTGCTCGGCGGGCCGTGGCCGCATGTAGTTGACGTACACGGCGCCCTCAGGGGCAGCGGCGCCTGACTTTGCACCGTCGGGGCTGAATTCGGCCGCCAAAATGTTTGCCAGGCCAGCGACGGTTCGTTCGAGATCTTGACGGTCCTCCTCGTCGAGTCCCAGCGTCAGATTTGCCAGCTCGACCGCAGCAGGATCCGAGCGGTCGCAGCTCCCCGGGCCGACGCTGATGCCAAACCCGAGTTCGCTGCTCAGCGCCTCGGCGATCGTGACCACGGCGGTCAACTCGGCGGGCCCGTCCTCCACGGAGCCCAGGTGGTGGTTGGCCAGCACGATCTGCACATCCTCCGGCAGCTTCCATACATGGGCAATCAGGCCGGATATCTCCTGGTGGGTTTCGCGCAGGACAAGGCCGAGCAGCAAGGGATCGATGGCGTTCCCGCCTTCGACCTGGTCGGCGAGCACCAACAATGTCGCCGCCATGCCGATGTCGTGCAGCAGTCCGCAAAGGAAGGCAGACTCGGACGGTACCCTACGGTGGGAGGCCACCAGCCGACAGATATGGGCGCAGACCGCGCTGTGGGTTCGAATTTGCTCCATCAACGGGGCGTAGTGAGTGGAGCGGAAGACCCGAAGGCCGGCCGCCACTTCCCAGACCACGTCGGACAGATTCCTCAGTCCGAGGCGGATCACGGCTTGCTTGAGGGAGGAATCGCCGATCCAGCCCCCGTGGGCCGCGGAGCCGGCGACGCGCAGCACCTGCGCCGCGAGTACCGCATCCTTTTCCAGCACCGCGACCAGCCGGTCCGCGTCGACGTCGGGTTGGAAGGACAACCGGTGTATTTCCAAAGCAACCGTGGGGAGTAGTGGTGGCCGGTAGCTCGGAGACGAGAACACCTGCCGCAGTTTGGTGACCAGCGTCATCACCACTTCCAGATCGCTCTCCTGGGTCTGGGCGGATGCAAACGGAACGGCGTGGGCTTTCACGCCGGGGTTGGCCTGAGCTTGGGGCAACAAGACAGCGTGACTTAGCTTCGCGCGTTCTGGGACTCTTGGGTCCTTGTTCACGGCGAAAGCCCACGTGCCGGTCAGGGCATCGAAGCGAAGTCGGCGTGCAAATGCGCCGCGCTTGACAATGGGTTGATATGGGAACCCTGGGAGGGTTCCCCAACCCTCCCGCGATGGTCCGCCGCCGGCGAGGGCGCGCGCGAAAGCGCGCGGGGTGGGCTGTCCGTCCCGGAGGCCGGCGGGCTCCCCACGCGACTAGTCATTCTTCCTTCTTCCGGGTGGCGGTGGGGTTCCTGCTTCCCGCTGCGGGACGCCGCTGCTGGGGCGCGACCCGCTGCTGGGTCTCCTTCTCGTACTCCGTCTTGGCTTTCACCAGCTTGGCGGTCGCCGCGTGCAGCATCGATTCGAGCGTTTGCGCGGCGCGCTCCTGCCTCTTGACCTCGTTGGGAACTTGCTGAGCTTGTTGCTTCGCGATCTCCGCGTCCTTGGATATCTGGGCAGAGATGGTCTGGATAGCGGCGTCAAGTTGCCCAAGCAGAGCGTCCCAGTCGGGCGGGCGATCCTCGAGCACCACATGGATGGCGCGTTCGACGAGAATCGAAAGGGGGCTTACCTCGCTCATTGGCTACGCGACCCGACCAGGGCGCGCCTCCGCATCCAATCTCCGGGCCACTTCCAGACACCCGCGTGCGACCGCCGTGGGCCCTTCTTTGGGCGAGCGTATTGAGCGAAGGGGCACACAGAATCCTGTGCCACGGGCTTCACGCAAAAGCAACTCGCCGAAGTCCTCTGGAACCCGCCAAGGCCCGGCCCAAACCGCATCGACAGGATCGCTGAAAAGCGGGGGCCCCTGCTCCTCCAAGAACTTGTTCAGGCGCCGCCACATGCGCTGGACAAAGGCGCGGCTGTAGATCAGCACCGCTTCCTCGGCCCGACTCTGGGGAATCAGGATGCGGTGGCAGCGTTCGCGGATCCGGCGTACCTCATCGGATGAAACCTCGAGCGCCATGGCCACTTGTTCGTCGACCCAGCCACCCCCCGGTTCCATGGAGAAATTGATTCCCATGATGCCTCGGCAACTCAGGCAGCCCTGGACGAAGTGATCGTCGCAGGAGAACCCGAGGAGGTTGATTTCGGCGCCGGCATTCTCGGCCAGCGCGACCGCCCGACCTTCTTCCACGCCAGAAGGAGAGTACCCGAGGCTGCGAACCACATCCTGGAGCACGGCCGCGTGGAAGAGCGGCTCGCGGGCGAAGCCAATCGCGGGGGCCGGTTCGGCGATCACGCAAGGATGGCCTGGCGAAGGCGCCGGCCCCAGCAGATCCTCGAGCAGACGACCAAGGGCGAACTCGGCCGCGGGGCGGTGGATATCCAGGCGCCCGCACGTCACAAGACCTGCGGCCACGGCTGGAATACTTCTAGCCTCCACAGCGACTGTTCCGACCAGGAGCGCTTCGCCAGAATAGCGCACCTGCTTTTCTTCCCACGGCGTGCCGCTCAACGCCTCGGGGGAGACAAGTGCCATGAGCGCGGGCAGGCTGTCAACGACAAGATGTTCGCCACCACGGCGAGCGACCCATATATCCCTGTCGCCTACGTGCAGGCCAACGCCTGAGCCGTATCGCTTCACGGCGCCCACTATATCGCTACTTCTCGGCTCCCGGGGTCATTGAGTTTGCGGCCACCAGGCAGCCGCGTGCCGTCGCGTCGAGGGGGTGAGGGGAGACGCGGACTTCCTTGATCGGCAAAGGGAAGCCGATCTTGTCAAGCTCTTCCGCGAACACATCGGCGAAGCCCTGCGCCAAGGCTGTTCCTCCTGCGCAAACTAGTGGAATGGCCGACGGGAAGTCGAGCCCCAAGTCCGAGGCCATGAGGTGCTCGCGGAGGGTAGAGACCACGTAGGCAATGAGGTTGCGATAGAAGATGGCGATGGCTTCTTCTTCGCGATTCTTCGGTGCCTTGATGTTGACTCCTCGCTCCCTCAGGCCGTTGGCCCGGGTGGACTTGATGCCTAGTGCTTGCCCCGCGTTCTGGTCGATCCAGTCCCCGCAGCGAGTGATCGAGAAGGAAACCGCAGGCATGGACTTGTAGGCCACACAAACGTTCACCATGCCTCCGCCGAAGGAGGCTCCGATGCCGGTGAATCCATCCTGAGCCAGCTCGGAGTAGACCACCGCCATGCCCTCATCGATGGCGAAAGCCTGATAGCCGAAGCGATTGAGCAGTGCGACCAGGATGCCTTTGTGGTACTCGATGTTGAGGGTGGAATCGACTGGCGCGGCGGGGATGGAGAAGCAGAGCGGCTCGCCTTCCTGCTGTGGGGCACCGAGCACCTTCTCGATCAGCAGCTTGAAGACTGGGAGCGCATCAGCATCCCTGGCGCTGATCAGCCCTGACTGCATCGTGCGCCGGACCTCGCGGCCCATGATGTTGGCGAACTCGTAGGCGGCCTGTCCAAGAACCAAGAAAAGCTTGTTGTAGGACGCGTAGGAAACCTTCTGCTCATTGAGCATGGCGCGCGTGAAGGCGTCGATTTTGACGTCAAGGAAAGCGTTGCGTTCTCTCCGCAGGGTCGGCCTTCCGTCTTCGCCATGAAAAGCGCAAACCAGGTTCGCGGTTCCGACATCCAGTCCTTTGCCAAATTTCCTCATCGAACGGTCCCGTCCTTCCTTGCTCGCAGGTTCTGGATTCGGCGATGTCTTCAACGCGGTGGGCTCACTCATGGCGCTTATCCCCCAAGGTTTGTCTTGCTTACATCGGCGGGTTCGTGACCGACTGGAGCCTGCGCCGTGGTCTCAGAGACGAGGTCGGAAGCGGGTGCGTTCCAACTGTCACCCGGAACAGCCGACTCAGGCGGCGCCGGCGAGCGGGACTGGGTAGTGGCTTCTCTGGGCGAAGGAATTCCCGAGACGTTGCTGTGTATCTCGGCTTGAAAGATCCTGTCGATGGCTGAACTGATCGCGCCGGCCGAACTGGTGCTGGCATCTTCCCTTGCAGGGTACGAATTCGCGCCAGCCGTGATGCGAAAGGATTGGCGAACCCGCGCGGAAGACTGATGACGTGGTCCGACCGGCGGCCGGTCGTCCTCAGGTGGTGCGATTGGGGCAGGCGGTGCGGGCTGGGGAGGGGGAGGCGGGGGT
>Ga0182027_10006116_pt1 | contig 18124 bp, 18 predicted proteins | sample 712E1DmetaG_FD_121300 | JGI IMG/M metagenome (GOLD analysis project Ga0182027, IMG submission 121300) | Permafrost microbial communities from Stordalen Mire, Sweden - 712E1D metaG (Illumina Assembly) | ecosystem: Environmental > Terrestrial > Soil > Wetlands > Permafrost | place: Sweden... | reverse complement strand
CGGTAGTAAGTGCAGTAATGATACGGCACGATGAAATATTTTGGAATCCGGCTTCCTGATGCCAAATTCTTCCGATAGCACTACGCATGAAAATAAATCACGTAAACCCATGGTTTCCAATTTCCGGTACTGTACATCCGGGAAGCCGTTTGAAACTACGCCAACTTTATACTTAACACTCAACTTTTTCACTACTGCAATTGCCCCATCTACCGGCGCATTCACCAGCGGGTAATCTTGTACATACAGTCCGGTGACCGCGGGAACATAATTTTCGTGAATACCGAGTAGTTGCAGGAACAGTCTGTTCCGTTTGTCTCTTAAACCTTCGGAAGGAGCGCCGGAATTAAATATATCCGTCGAAATTTGATCGGATTTTAAAAATGCTTCCAGAATGCGTTCCGGTTCAAAAGCATCAAATATATGAGGTAATTGCTTTGCAATAAGTATACAGACTTTTTTTTGTGCCAACTTTCGGTCAAAGAGAGTGTCGTCGACGTCAAAAAGTACTGCTTTGATATTATTCTTCATTACCGTTTTCATATATCCTATGTAGTTAGGTATGAACGAGTTAAGTATAAAGAAACTACTGTAGAAATTCAATCGTTACAGACCTCCTGCTTTTCTTGACACAACTTATCTTGCCAGCATACAATTAAAAAGTCTGCAGTCACACAACTGTAATCGGGACTAAAAGGAGGTGGAGTGTGTGACCAATGTGGTGTCGGGCGGTAACGAGAGCTTCGAAAGCTTACTGCGCCGGTTTACCCGCAAAGTGCAACAGGATGGCATTCTGAGTGAAATACGCCATCGTGAGTACTTTGAGAAAAAAAGCATTAAACGTAAACGCAAAGCAGCCGCGAAGCGACGCAAGAGTACGCGGATTGCGAAAAAACGCGTTTAAGTCTGAGGGTGTTGAATTAAAATGGAAGCGTCCTTAAAAATCAAATTGAATAGCGACCTCAAAGATGCGTTGAGAAGTGGTGATAAGGTCAAATTGGGGACCATCCGTATGGTACTAGCAAATTCTAAACGTGCTGAAGACGCTAAAAAGGCCAAATTAGTTGCTGTAGCTTATGAAAAAGTGGGAATTACTGATCTTCATGAGCTTGTAGAACATTCTGAGTTGGAATTGACTTCGGCTGAGATATCTGAAATAGCTAAACAAGCCGAACTTAACGACTCCGATATGCTAGCAGTCGTCGGTAAAGAGATTACACAGCGTCGCGAAAGCATCGAAGCCTATAAAAAAGGTAATCGTCTCGATCTTGTAGCGACGGAAGAGGCAGAATTAGCTGTTCTTTTAGCTTATGCACCGAAACAAGCCAGCCGAGAGGAAATCAGCTCGGTGGCTCAAAGAATCATTACAGAAGCAGGCGCTCACGGCCCGAGTGATAAAGGCAAGGTAATGCCGAAAATCATCGGCGAACTTAAGGGCAAGGCCGATGGTAAGGAAATCAATGCCGTTGTTACGGAGCTATTAAACGCGATTCACTAAATCCACCAGATGATTTAAATATTAAATAGTCCTTCCGAAGAAGGACTATTTTTTTACCCGCTCCGCCCTTTTACCGCAGAAACAATGAATCATGCGCGTGCCCGGTAATGAATCTCCACCATGGATTGTGCCCTTTTTAATGAAGAATTCATCGACGGAAGCCAGCGGATATTTTTTATCGCCAATGATGACCGTATACTGACCGTGTACTACTACCATATATTCATCGTAATCATGCGTATGTTCTGCGGATTTTCCACCGACGAGATTCGTCCAATAAGCCATCTGGCTGCCGTCTGCGCCGTCGAAGACAAAACCTTCAATATCTTTGGTAAATTGCGAACCTGGGTCTATTTTATTCGCAGGGTTCTTCATAAATTCCGGGAAATCGTTCATGATTAACCTCCGTAATCATTAATAATTATACGAGGGATAATTATATTCCCTATCTCGGTAAACTACAATTCCATTTTGTAGCGTTACCACATCATGAATATTAAACCTCCTTGTTTTAAGACTATTTTGTATGTTAAATCTATCTTTTTCCACTAACCTTCGTTATACTATATGCACGGGGTAAAACCCGAGAAAGTTTGACAAAATATCTAACTAAATCCCGGTCAGGCGCAGAGGTAAGTTATCCAGTGCAAGAAGAATTGAACCTTGTTCAGCGGGCACGGCAAGGAGACCACGAGGCTTTCGCCCGATTATATGAGACTCACTTTGATAAAATATTCCGTTATGTGGTTCTGAAAATCAGGAATCAGGCGGAGGCAGAGGACATGACCCAGCAGGTCTTTGTCAAAGCTTTTGAGTCAATCGGCTCTTACCAGATGAAGGGCGTGCCATTTACTGCATGGCTTTATCGTATTGCGCATAACCAGATGGTAGATTATGTTAGAAAAGAAAGTAAAAAACCGGTACCGCTGGATGAATCGCTCCCGATAAGGGACGATAGTGACCTTGAAGGTGAAGTTGAAACGAAGATGGAGATGGAGAAAGTAGTTTTGGCCACCAAACAATTGACTAAAGCGCAACGAGAGGTTATTAGCTTGCGTTTTGCCGGCGGGTTATCTATTACTGAGGCGGCGAAGACAATGAGGAAGAGCGAGGGTGCAATAAAAGCTTTACAACACAGTGCCATATTGTCTCTGCGTAAAACCTTATTGGCGGGAGAGAAAGGTGGGGAATAACAAACAATTCAGTAATATTCTTAACGATTGTCTGGAACGGCTGATTACCGGTCAAGAGACGGTAGAGCAGTGCCTGCAACGTTATCCTGAATATATTGATGAACTTGAACCTTTACTCCGTACCGCCGCTTTGATGAACAAAGCCATTGATGTCAAACCGTCAGATGATTTTCGGGCTAGAGCACGCTATCAGATGCAACTGAAAATGGCAGAAATAAAAGCGTCGCATCGTGTTACTCACGTTGTGCCGCGTTGGGCTATAGCCGTTTGTACAGTGATGTTAGTTTTTGTGCTTGGTAGCGGTACCATATTGGCATCTGCAGGTAGTATGCCGGGAAGCCCGCTTTATGCCGTAAAGCTAGCGGCTGAGAACGTACAGGTAAAACTTGCTTGGTCTCAAGATAAAAAAACAGAGTTGTATGTTGCTATGGCCGATGAGAGAGTTACGGAAATGACATGGATGGTGAATAATAATAAAACTCAGGGTTTAGAAGTAGCAGCACAACGGCTGGATAGTTATTATAACAAGATTGGCATATTACCGCTAGCAGAGAATACGGAAACAGCTTTCTCCTCGGCAAGTCAGGCAGCTGCCCCAGCGTTTACAACGGCGATAGCTACGACAACACCGCTTGCCTTATCGGCACCGACGATAACTTTAGCATCAGGAGCAACAGATAAAAACGATGTCACCACACCTGCCCCAGTTACGATTATTACTCCTATAGCGGTTGCTCCCACTGTGACTGTTATCGAGGTCCCTGCCGCCGGACAAAGAGAGGACAATGTTATTACCATAACAGGTAACCAGTTCAATACGAGTAACAATTCAAAGCTGATGAATATTCTCATCTATAATGCGATTACCCAACCCGAGAAAATTCAGCAGTTGCTGGATTCTGATAAAGTCCCTGAAAGTGTCAAGCCGACTCTACGCCGGGCGCTGGCTGCCTCGAAAATCGGTTATCAGAATGCCATTAATAATCTTAATAACACCAGCCCATAAAATTGTCTGCTATCCCTCAGGTTGTTTTTTACGTTATTTCTATTAGTACATGTTATACAAAAGAATTATTAAATGAAATGAAGGGAAGGTTTCTATCATTATTTACAGTGATTGTGATGCTGATGCTAGAGTCGGTTCTACGGTGGGCTGTCAAGCGTCAGTGACACCGTCCAATATTTCACGACTTCTACTAACTTTTATCATTTAGTATCCCAGAGATTTTAGGAAGTCTATCTTTTCTTTTACAATTGGATACTCAATTGTTGTTTGAATGTAAGCGCATTCTGCTGTTTTGATATTGGTAACTTGGCGGGTAAGTACGTTTCCCGTCAGTTTTAAGGTCAGACTTTGTCAACCGAAAGGCGTATTCAATTCGCCACAAATCATGGTAACGCCTAATAACCATGGCAACGGGTAGTTGGGTTTTGGTAATATATTCTTTTACGCCTTCTAGCCTTTCTGCCTTTGTAACTAAATCCACATTAACCCGCATTTCCCAGATCAAACTGAGACTAAGGCGTATTGATAGTTGGAGAGCTCCTTCCAGGTTGCTAAAAAGGTGTTGTTGGGCGCCTGAGTTGAACTCCCGGGATGCTTTGGGTTGTCTGAGGGTTCCGACCGGGTTTGACAATCGTATGCGATTGGTATATCGTTGGTATCATTGACGGCATAATTTAATCGTTCCTAAATATAGAGTTGTAATTGATATACCAGAAGTAGAGATTACCTCGTGATTATGTTCCCCGATACCAGAGTTCTTTCTCAGGGAATTTTGGCAGCTTTAGGAAAAATGTGACACTTTATAATAAACGTCAGAAAAACAAATGGGATTTCAATGGCAGTTGAGGCACGTAAAACCGTTTAATTCGCATCAGCAAGGAAAAAGGCAGGGTAACAAACATGAGCTGAGAAGTACTTAATTCCAGGGGCACGATTGAATTAACTGAACTATATGCGTGCAATCTGGCGGATTTGAGCGATAAAATAATTTAAATTTGTATATATTTACGCAAAACATCTATCATATTATTATGGCAAGCTTTCTCCGTATTCGTTCCCTAGAACTTTATAGATGCTGGCCAAATTAGACTTAAAGCCTTTAAATGCAGTTTTTCCGCTTATAGAAGCCGTAAGGGCATATGAAGTTCCCCAAAAAAGGGATGATGATGGAAAGATAATGATACAGCCTTAGACCAGTTTTAAAACAACAATTCAAGATAAAATAAGTATTATTCTTAACAAAATAAAAAAGGAGGTAACGGATGACAGAGAAGATACTTTGCGGTAAATGTAATATGTTGCTGTACTTTGGGGAAGAAATTAAAAGACGCCTTTACATGCGCGCCATACCATCTGAAGAAACTGTTCTGGGATTCTATAAAAATACTTGCCCGAAGTGCGGCAATAAGCTATCATTGGAAACGGTTAAAATTGAAACCAAAGGGAGGAAAACATGGCACACAGCCCCCAAGTAATTCAAGAACTTACGGATAAGACTACCGTAGTTCGTCGTAATATCTTTCGGATATTTGAATCCAGTCGCATGGGACACTGCGGCGGTACGATGTCTCTGGTTGAAATTGTAACGGCGCTTTACTTCCATCACCTAAAGCTGGACCCCAAGAATTATGATTGGCCGGAAAGGGACCGGGTAGTGTTATCCAAGGCTCACGCCGCTGAGGTGATTTATGCCGTTTTACCGGAGATCGGTTATGTCCCCAAAGAGACACTTGATAAATATTACTCCTTCGGCTCACAGTTTCAGGGCCATGCCGACCGATGGTGTACCCCCGGGATTGATTATTCCGGCGGTTCGCTTGGGCAGGGGCTATCCTTTGCTGCCGGAATGGCGATAGCGGAAAAAATCAAGACGGCGATGCATCCCCCGGACCTTCATGTGTCGGCGGGAAATATGCTGCGCTGCATAATGAGTTTCAATCCTCTCTACCGTACCTTCTGTATCGTTGGCGATGGTGAACTTGACGAAGGGCAAAATTGGGAAGCAATGATGTTTGCCGCAAAATACAAACTGGACAATTTAATTTGTATCGTTGACTACAACAAATACTCTATCGATGGCCCAGTAGAGCAGATCATGCCGTTAGCCCCGCTGGATGAAAAATTCAAGTCATTCGGATGGTGGGTCAAGGAGATTGACGGCCATAATCTGACCGAGATAGTTGACACTCTGGACTTAGTCAATAATCTTTATGGTGACGGTAAACCCAAGTGCATCATAGCGCATACGGTCAAAGGTTATGGCATCCCCATATGGGAAAAGGTTCATATGCATTATGCCAGGGGGGAGGGTATGACCATAGCACTCAAAGAAGGGAGAGAAAAATATGGCTAAATATAATAAATATGTTCAGCTTGGCCCACCGGCTGCCGCTGGCCCAGCTGCAGAAATTGCGATGGTAAAGGTACTTGAGAAATACAAAAATGTGGTAGCTGTTCTCGCAGATGTGACGATGCCGGCGCTCGACTGGTTCAAGAAAAATGCGCCGGAGCGAATCGTGGAATGTGGTATTGCCGAGGCTAATGCCGCCGTTATTGCCGGCGGCTTGGCAGCTGAGGGTTTCATACCATTTTTAAATGGTTTTTCTTTTTCTACTATTGAACGGGCTTATAATCAGATCAGACAAAGCATTCTGGTAGACCGCTTTAATGTAAAGATAATAGCTCGAGATGGCGCGTGGGGTAATTTGGGCATATCTCATGATATTGTTGAAGGCATCGGTTGCACACGGGTTCTGCCCAATCTGGTCATTTTAAATGCCGCGGATATTGTTGAGGCAGAGAAAGCTTTCATAGCGATGGCAGACTACATTGGACCGGTATACTTCAGGTATGAACACTCCGCTCCGGATCCGTTGAGAATATTTACTAATGACTATCCTTTTGAAATAGGCAAAGCTTACGTTATAAAAGATGGTAAAGACGCTACAATTATTGCCACAGGTTATATGGTGACCGAAGCGATAAGAGCCATTGATATTCTGGAGAAAGACGGGCTCGATGTAGGTATTATTAATATGAGCACTCTGAAGCCGTTGGATGAAGAAGCCATAATCAAAGCTGCTGAGGAGACCGGAGCCATTGTAACTGCGGAAAACGGCACCATCATCGGTGGTTTGGGTGAAGGTGTAGCTGCAGTACTGGCGGAGAATATGCCGGCATCTCTGATTAGAGTCGGTGTAGAAGACGAGTTCAGTCAGTCAGCCAGGCTGAGCGCCGAAAAAGATGAACTTAAAGCCTTTTTTGGGCTTAGAGCTGAAGATATCGCAGTTTCGGTAAAAGAATGCATGAATAACAGGGACCACTTTCAGCGTAAAAACCGAAATCGTATTTAGCTTATTACGACGGGTTTATGAAGTTATGAGATAGGACAGACCGGACGGTTTGGAAAGTACATTTGAGATGAGTCGGGGATATGGGAAAGATGCTGTTCGTGGATTTATCCAAACGGGAAATTAAGGAAGATCTACTCGATGAGAAAATTTGCTACGATTTTATCTCTCACTATGGAGAATGAAATTGGTAATAATCGAATAATTTTTCCACAAGTAACCTATATACCGCAAATTATAACCCATATTATCCCGCTTATAATTATTGCCTGTTATTGTCGGACAGCATGCCAGCGTCGGGGCATCTTAGGGGATAGGGAGCACCTAGGCACAGATTACGGACGAGACCACTTTCATCCCGCCAGCAAGCTGGCGGGTATGCAGTGGAGTTTTTTTATAGATACCCACGGGCGAAGCCCGCGGCACTTTAATACTCAGGCTTCGCCTGACCTAAAGCTGGGTGTGGTATAACATTAACAAGGATTAGATAATTTCTCCGTTTATATTCACCCACGTGCACAGCACGTGGAACTTTAACCCTCGGGTTTTTAGAAGAAACTGTCGGATTTAGTTTATACTTATATTAAGGGAGATAATATGGCGCAAAAAGTAACAAAAGAAGAATTATTGGCAAAGGCCAGAAAACCGGCGGAAGATGCAATGATAATGCATTCCTTTTACCGGGGTAAAATGCAGACTGTGCCGCGGGCTGTAATACGCGATTACAAAGATTTTGCAATCTGGTACACGCCCGGTGTTGCTGCTCCATGTAAAGCAATTCAGGCGGACAGAGACAGGGCATATGATCTTACCAGCAAGTGGAATACCGTTGCGGTGGTTTCGGATGGTACCAGAGTCCTGGGTTTAGGTAACATTGGTCCTGAAGCTGCAATGCCTGTGATGGAAGGCAAGGCGATGCTCTTTAAGTATCTTGGTGGTGTCGATGCAGTTGCCGTTTGCCTGGACACTAAAGACCCGGAAGAAATAATTAGAACAGTCAAAATACTCCAGCCATCATTTGGTGGTATCAATCTGGAAGACATTGAAAATCCGAAGTGCTTTCACATATTAGATACATTGCGCAAAGAATGTCGTATCCCGGTTTGGCACGATGATCAGCAGGGTACGGCTGCAGTTACCTTAGCCGGTATTATTAACGCACTTAAAGTTGTCGGTAAGGATATGAAGAATGTTAAGGTGACAATGATTGGCGTCGGTGCTGCCAATGTCGCAATCATCAGGCTAATGCTTGCTGCCGGTTTCAAACAGGAAAACATGATAATCGTTGACAGTAAAGCAACGCTGCATAGCGGTAGGAAAGATCTGGAAGAGAAACAGGGGGAAAACCCTTATAAGTGGGATTTAGCCAAGCGCACCAATCCGGACAAAGTGACAGGCGGTATTGCCGAAGCGCTGGTAGGCTGTGATATAGTTATATCATTGTCAACCCCAGACCCGGATACTATTAAACCTGCCTGGTTAAAAAAGATGAACAAAAATGGAATTGGTTTCTTCTGTGCCAATCCACTTCCAGAAATCTGGCCGTGGGATGCTAAAGAAGCAGGGCTTAGAGTTGTAGCGACAGGAAGATCCGATTTCCCCAATCAGGTGAATAATTCCATTGGTTTCCCGGCTATATTTCGGGGTACGCTCGATGTTAAAGCCAGAACAATTACCGATGAAATGTGTATTGCCGCTGCTAATGAATTGGCTAAATTTGCCGAAGAACAAGGCCTGACAGATGAACACATCGTACCGACAATGGGGGATACTGAAGTCTTTGTGAGAGAAGCAGTAGCGGTTGGCATGAAAGCAATCGAACAGGGCGTAGCCCGAGAAAAAATGACGCGGGAAGAATTGACTAAAGTATCCGGAAAAATGATTCGGGATGCCAGACAAACAGTGGAAACTTTAATGAAGACAGGGATGATACCGCCGGCTCCGAAAGGTGTATAAGAGTGAGGGGGTATGACCATGAGAGATATTGATTCTAAAGAGATAACCAAAACCGTAGCCCATCTCTTCCTCGAAGCCAATTTCTATTTGACAGATGATGTTTTGGAATCTCTCAAAAAAGCAAAAGACACCGAAGAGTCACCGGTTGGAAAAGAGGTACTGGAGCAATTAATCAAAAATGCGGATATCGCCGCTAAAGAACAGATACCACTTTGCCAGGACTGCGGTGCTGCTGTAATATTCTTGGAACTCGGTCAAGAAGTACATATTGTTGGCGGTGACCTTGTTGCCGCTATCAATCAAGGGGTAAGTCAGGCATATGATAAAGGTTATCTCCGCAAGTCTATGGTAAAACAGCCTTTTTCATCCCGAGTTAACACCAAGGATAATACTCCGGCAATTATTTATACGGATGTTGTTCCCGGTGATAAATTGAAGATTATCGCTATCCCTAAAGGCGGTGGTGCTGAGAACATGAGCCGTTTGGTGATGCTTACGCCGGCAGCCGGACGACAAGGGATTATCGACAATGTGCTTAAAGCAGTGGATGAGGCAGGCAGTAATCCATGTCCGCCGATTATAGTTGGTGTCGGGATCGGTGGCACAGCAGAGAAGACATTAATGCTTGCAAAGAGAGCTTTACTCAGAAAAGTTGGTGAACATAATGCTGATCCTGAGGTAGCTGAACTGGAAAAGGAACTCCTGCAAAAAGTTAACAACCTTGGTATTGGGCCGATGGGATATGGAGGCAGGATAACTGCGTTGGCAGTAAATGTGGAAGTTTTCCCTTCTCACATTGCCAGTATGCCGATGGCGGTTAATATCAATTGTCATAGTTCCAGACACAAGGAGGCAGTGATTTGACGAACAAAGAGGCGGTGTTAGAGCCAAAGAAAGCGCAGGAAATGATTGATGTTTACATTATGGGAAAACGTTATAAAGTTACCAAGGGGCTAACCATAATGCAAGCTTTGGAATATGCCGGTTACCAGATGATACGCGGTGCCGGGTGTCGTGCCGGATTCTGCGGCGCTTGTGCAACGGTTTATCAGATAAAAGGAAGTCCTCAATTAAAGTTCGAACTTGCCTGCCAAAAAGAAGCTGAGCAGGACATATATCTAACTCAGATACCGTTTTTCCCTGCAAACAAAACCCTCTACAATATCGATACGATGAAGCCAACGGCGGAGGATGTGTTGAAAGCATATCCTGAAACTGTAAAATGTTTTGGTTGTAATACCTGTACTAAAGCTTGTCCTCAGGAAATCGAAGTGATGTGGTATATGTCCGATGCCTTGCGGGGTGACATTTCTGCAGCAGCTGACAAATCTTTCGATTGCGTAATGTGTGGTTTATGTGCTGCCCGTTGTCCGCAAGGTTTAATGCCATATAATGTGGCAATGTTATGCCGGCGCCTTCGCGGTAAACATGTAGCTCCTCGTAGTAAGCATTTGGAAGAGAGATTGGTTGAAATCAAAGCAGGCAAATATAATACAGAGATAGAAAAGTTGAAAAAGATGTCTAAGGAAGAGATTTCCAAGAGATACGCCAGTCGTGATATAGAGCCGGAAAAGTAAAGGAGTGGTTAAATGTATCCCTCAGAAATGCAAGAAACAATTAGCAAACTGTTAGAAAAGAGGGAAGAGAGGTTAAAAGTACCCTTCAAGCGAATTACCCTTGAAGAGAAAGCCCCTTTATTGAACCAGTACCATCCTGATTACGTTGCCGGATCGATGCGTGAAATAAGGGTGGGTGTTGATAAGGGTATCAGAGCGCCCAATGAGTTGGCTGATTTACTGGAAGGGCATAGCCGTATCAACCCTGATAAAATCGACCTGAGTAAGATAACTCACGATGTGGATGTTTTAGTCATCGGGGGCGGCGGTGCGGGAGCATCGGCAGCACTTATGGCCCAGGAACAAGGGGTAAACGTCTTGCTGGTCACCAAACTGAGACTTGGTGACGCAAATACAGTAGGTGCTCAAGCGGGAACTCAGGCGGCGGATAGGGCAGAAGATTCCCCTGCTATTCACTATCTGGATACTATGGGTGGCGGCGGTTTTTACAATATACCGGAGCTGGTGGAAGCGCTGACTACTGATGCACCAGGCGCTATCAAGTGGCTGGAAGAACTAGGTGTGATGTGGGATAAAGAACCGGATGGATCGATGCATGAGTTATCCGGCGGCGGTGCTTCTCGAAGAAGATTGCATTCAGCTCGCGACTATACCGGGCTGGAAGAAATGAGAGTATTACGCGATGAAGTCCGTAACCGTCAAATTACTTACCTGGAATTTGAACCGGCGGTAGAACTGATTCTAGACGACAAGGGACACGCTGCCGGCGCAGTCCTGATGAACCTTGAAACTAAAGAAATTATTATCATCAAGGCTAAGGCAGTGATTATGGCTGTGGGTGGCGGCGGTCGTTTACATTATCAGGGATTTCCAACTACCAATCACTATGGAGCGACAGGGGATGGTTTGGTTATGGCTTACCGCGCAGGTGCCAGACTTATATATATTGATACAATGCAGTATCATCCCACCGGTGCAGCTTATCCACAACAAATACTTGGGCAACTTGTGTCCGAAAAAGTAAGAACCCTGGGCGCTCAACTGGTAAATCGCGACGGTGAAAGATTCATCCATCACCTGGAAACAAGAGATGTGGTCGCGTCAGCAATCATTAAAGAGTGCCGGCATGGAAGAGGTATAACAACACCCACAGGGCAACCCGGTGTATGGCTTGATTCTCCAATGATTGAAATGGTGCGCGGAAAAGGCACTATTCTAAAAGAAATTCCGGCTATGTTCCGCCAATTTATGCGTTATGGCATCGATATGTCCAAAGAGCCGATCTTAGTTTACCCGACTCTACACTACCAGAACGGTGGTATTTTGATTGATCCAAGTGCCGCTACTACTGTTCCGGGTTTGTTTGCTGCCGGTGAAGTAGAGGGTGGTGTACATGGTAGAAACCGGTTAATCGGAAACTCAACTCTGGATATCTTCGTCTTCGGTCGGCGAGCCGGTGTATCAGCCGGACAATATGCCAAACAAGCTAACCCCGGGAAACTCACACTAGAACATGTAGGAAAGTGGGAGAAAGAACTGAAAGATGCAGGCCTTAAAGACAGACCAATTTCTCCAATGCTGCTCCCTAACTATACTCACCACGAAAATCCGCTTGGACTTGGCGTTGGTATTGTGCCGGAGCTAGGGGAGGAATAAAATGCCATTAAGGATTCAGACTGAAGTAAAAACAGTTGAAGCAGTCCTGCATGACGTATTGAGCACGCCATTACCAGCAGTAGCCAGGTGCCGTTTGCTCTCAAGTGGTTTTTCTGCCGGTCATGCTCTCGATATATCTGAAAACCTGGCAGGTGTTAAAGCGTGCCTTGGATGCGGCAATTGTATAGATATATGTCCGGTGTTGGCTCGCGAGCCGAAACGCCGGGAGAAAACTGAGCAGAGAACGTCTATGGCACTGGAAAATCTGGTTGGAGAGGATTGTGACAGGTGTTATGCATGTGTTATGTCCTGCCCGCAAGTGGATACCACTATCAAACACTACATAGTAAACCGCCGTATGGTTGAAATTATGTCCCGTATACAGGACCGAATAGGGGATGAAGGCGAACCTGACTTAGACCTGTTCCTTGAGGAAGCAGTGAGCGGAAGATAATCATAAGGAAAAACGTTTAATGGACTTAAATATACCTGAAGATTTAAAAATGGCGCAAACCATGGCGAGGGATTTTGTAAAAAATCAGCTGATCCCTATTGAGCGGCAGGTTCTGGGTCGTGATTCGGATTTGGTTGGCGCAAGACAAACTCTTACACCAGAAACTGAAGAAAAACTGGTAAAACTTGTGCAGGACATGGGACTCTGGGGCCTTAGTTTGCCTGAAGCATTGGGCGGAGTCGGATTGGGTGTCCTGGGAACATGCCTGGTTGAAGAGGAACTGGCTAAAACTATTATTCCTTTCAACTTTGGCGATGTTACACCGGTGCTCTTTGATTGTAACGAACAACAGAAGGCAGAATATCTCATGCCTGTGATTAAAAGACAGAAAAATGCCTATCTTGCACTTATCGAGCCTGGTAAAGGGGCTGATCCCAACTCTCTAGAAATGAAAGCAGAGAAAATAAGGGGCAATTATATCCTGAATGGTAAAAAGATAGCGTTTGCGAAGAAAAAAGCTGACTTTTCTATTGTATTTGCTGTCACTGACCCTCAAAAAAGCGTAAGAGAAGGCGTAACGTGTTTTTTGGTAGATAGCAATACTCCCGGGTTCTCTATAATCGGAAATGAAGAGAAGACGGGCTGGCAAGCACAGGTAACCGAGCCGGTAATCCTGGTTTTTAATAACTGTGAAGTGAAACCGGATAAGGTCCTCGGTGAAGAAGGAAAAGCCTTCAATTTAGGTAAGAAATGGCTCCCTACCAGACGGATTGTGAGAAGTGCTCGATGCGTGGGAGCGGCAGTCAGGTTGCTTGACGTATGTGTCGAATACGCTAAGTCATGGCATAGTTTTGGAAAAGGAATCTCTGATTGGCCCAGTATCCAGGCAGCGTTGTCGGACATTGCCATAGACATCCATGCCGCAAGACTGATGGTCTTTGATGCCGCGTGGAAAGCAGATGAGGGGCAAGATATTCACCAGGAAGCAGCAATGGTTAAAGTATTTACGACCGAAATGCTTAAGAGAGTAGCCAATCGGACTGTTCAGGTAAAAGGCGGCCCTGCACTAGCCAGAGAATTACCTTTAGAGGTGCTGTGTCAGAATATGCTAAAGCAGAATATTGGGGAGCAGGCATTAGAAGTGCAAAGGTCAATTATTACTGGAGATATACTTAAACTCGCAGTAATAATTTAAACTATTCGTCAGACCAGGGGGAAGACAATGCCGAAACAAATCAAATTACCTTTAACCGATAAGGTCATAGCAGAATTGAAAGCCGGAGACAATGTTCTTCTGACCGGCGTGATTTATGTCGCTCGTGATACTGCTCATAAAAGGATTGTTGAAGCATTGAATAAGGGTCAATCCCCACCTTTCGATATCAAAGGACAAACTATATACTACATGGGTCCCGCTCCGGCTAAGCCCGGAAATGCCATCGGCGCAGCCGGGCCGACAACCAGTTACCGCATGGATAGTTTTTCGCCACGCCTGATGGAAGTAGGTTTGAAAGGCATGATCGGAAAGGGACAGCGCAGTCAGGCGGTATTGGATGCAATCAAGAAATATAAGACAGTTTACTTTGCTGCGATCGGTGGTGCAGGAGCCCTCATTTCGAAGAGAATAAAGAAGGCTGATCTAGTCGCCTATGAAGACCTGGGTGCCGAGGCTGTCAGGAGACTGGAAGTCGAAGATTTTCCAGTGACGGTGGTTAATGATATTTACGGCGGCGACTTGTATCAACAGGGAAAAGCAAAATATAAAATCACTTCTAAATGAATCTCCTCGACGCAAGCATCGAGGTATCATTAACACAGGGTTACCAATCTATGGAGTTTGCCACAAGCGGTGGGGTATTAAACCCCAAAAGAGAATAAATGCCATATATAGCTAGCGGCAAATAGGGATGTTTGGAAGCATAAATGTATCGACGATTTATTGTTTGAATTTGAAGAGGGAAGAGTAACAAAATGAATATAATTGTCTTCGTAAAGCAGGTGATAGATCCGGAAGCCCCTCCGGCAAGTTTCAAAATAGACCCGGCGACGAACAAAGTAGTTCCTCCGTCAGGTCTTGACCCAGTGATTAGTCCGTTCGATCTGCAAGCGGTTGAAGCGGCACTAAGAATCAAGGACAGTAAGGGCGGTAAAATTACGATCATCAGTCTGGGGGTTAACCTGCAAAGAGATGTTGTTAAAAAGCCACTTGCTATGGGCGCGGATGAACTTATCCTGTTAGAAGACCCCGCTTTTGTTGATGGCGACAGCTGGACAATAGCCAGTGCGTTGTCCGCGGCGGTAAAAAAGGTTGGCCAATTCGACCTTATCTTCTGCGGCCGTCAGGCATCCGACTGGGATTCCGGTCAGGTGGGTATTGGCATAGCCGAAATCCTGGGACTGCCACAGGTAACCCTGGCCAAAAAAATCGAAGCGATGGACGGCAAGGTGAAGGTAGAAAGAGTGACCTCCGATGGTTTTGAAGTCGTTGAAGTGCCAACCCCGGCACTGATTACGGTTAGTAACGAACTTGGGGAACCTCGTTCTGCCAATATTAAGGGGATTATGGCGGCAAAACGCAAAGAACCGATTATTTGGAAACCGGCGGATATTGCTCTGGAGACCTCGCAAATTGGCGCTGCCGGACGACGTATCAAGATGTTTAAAATATTCCAACCGGTACGTGGTGGTAAATGCGAAATCATCACCGGTGAGAATGAAGAAGAAGTCGGAGTTAATCTGGCGAAAAAACTTGTGGAGGTCAAACTGATTTGAAGCCTTTTCGAAGGCGAAAATAGTTTGAATTAAGGAGAAAAATAATGGCCGATAATAAAGGCGTTATGATATTTACAGAGGTGATTGAGGGCAAACTGGCTCCCATTGCCAGAGAATTGCTTGGCGCCGGCCGTAAGCTCGCGAACGATCTTGCGGGAGAATTGAGCGCATTAGTGATAGGTAATGGTGTGGGTAATATTGCTGCTGAGGCTATTGCCTTTGGTGCTGATAAAGTTTATATTATCGACGCCCCGCTGCTGAAAGATTATCGCACCGACTCATATGTGGCGGTAGCGGAGAAAGTTGTCAAACAAGCGAATCCCCTGATTTTATTGATGGGACAAACCAATATTGGCCGTGATCTGGCCCCGCGTATTGCTTTCAGGTTATCTACTGCGGCTGTTATGGATTGTATCGCGCTTGAGATTGATGCGGCTACCAAACAACTCCTGCTGACTAAGCCGGTCTATGGCGGAAATGCTCGCGCCGTTTATACCATGGAAACATTTCCCCAAATAGCCACGGTGCGGGCGAAGGCAATGACCGCCCTAGCGCCGGATAGCTCACGGAAGGGAGAGGTCATTAATGTTGACGCCGCATTAAACTCTGCCGATATCAGAACCAATGTCTTGCAGAAAGTTGTTCAGGAAGTAGAGGGTATTAAAATTGAAGATGCTTCAATTATAATTTCCGGAGGCAGAGGTATCGGCGGACCGGAAGGCTTTAAACAACTAGACGAGCTTGCCAAACTACTTAAAGGAGCCATGGGTGCCAGCCGTCCGGCTTGTGATAATGGCTGGGTACCGGAGACGATTCAAATCGGGTTAACCGGTAAGATTGTGTCCCCGGATGTCTATATTGCGGTGGCTATCTCCGGTTCTACCCAACACCTGGCCGGATGTTCCGGTGCCAAGAATATTATTGCCATTAACCGTGACCCGGAAGCGAATATTTTCAGAGAAGCGCGCTTCGGTGCTGTCGGCGATTGGAAAAAGATTGTACCGGCTTTCCATGCAACTGTAAAAGAACTACTCAGTAAGTAAAGTATTGTTTTAGGATTTGATCAATAAGCAACTGATCTGCACCTGAAAAAGTGCTGCTAACGTTAGTGGATAATTATACCCGCGATAGTGTGGGGATAGAGGTACGTTAATGCTTGGGTGGTAGAAGGTAGATAGAATACTGACACTGGCAGCTTAGTCGTTTGCCACGAAAGTCAGTTGGGGGTTTTTACATGGAGGATAACAATAAACCTGGTGATACGTCCAACAAACGTGCAGTGCTCGTAGTTGGTGCCGGTATCGCCGGCATGCAAGCGGCTCTGGAAGTCGCCGATTCTGAACACCAGGTTTATCTGGTAGAAAGGCTGCCAACGGTTGGCGGTCGTATGATGCAACTCGATAAAACCTTTCCTACGATGGATTGTGCCGCTTGTATCGGTACCCCTAAGATGAGTCAGGTAGGTTCCAATAAATATATTAACCTCCTCACCTCTTCCGAGGTAACTAAACTCTCCGGCTATGCCGGCAACTTCAAAGTAACCATCCGTAAAAAATCGAAATTTGTGGATATCAGTAACTGCACTGCTTGTGGCGAATGTGTTAAAGTTTGTCCCGTTTCTTATCCCAGCGAATGGCAGATGGGAATGGCAGAGCGGAAAGCTGTTTACCGTCCTTTCCCGCAGGCTGTCCCCAATGTCTTTACCATTGACAAACGTGGTCTTCCTCCGTGCCGTGCCACCTGTCCCGCTGGCGTGAATGCCCAGGGCTACGTCGCTTTAATTTCACAGGGAAAGTTTAAGGAAGCCCTCGATGTTCTGAGAAGAATAATGCCCTTTGCCGGTGTCTGTGGTCGTGTTTGCACACATCCCTGTGAAGCGGAATGTGAACGTGGTAAGGTGGATGAACCGATATCTATCCGTTTCCTGAAACGTTTTATGGCCGACTATGAATTAAAAAATGGCAGGCAGAAGGCTCAACCTTTACCCATTACCAAAAAGCAGAAGGTTGCCGTGATTGGTGCCGGACCGTCAGGTATTGCTTGTGCCTATGATCTCGTTCGCATGGGCTATGCTGTGACTGTTTTTGAAGCTGCTCCCGCTGTAGGGGGCTTGTTGCGCTATGGTATTCCTGAATATCGTTTACCCAATAGTATTGTTGATAATGAGATTGGGTACGTGCAAGATTTGGGTGTAGAAATCAAACTAAATAGTCCTATCAATAAACTTGAAGACCTTTTCAGTAATAGTTATGAAGCAGTATATCTCGCTACGGGTGCCGGTAGCGGGCAGAAAATGGGTATTCCCGGCGAGGATAATGCTGGAGTAATGGAAGCCCTCAGCTTCTTGAGACGAGCCAACTCCGGTGAAAAAATAGAACTAGGGCAGAAAGTGGGGGTGGTTGGCGGTGGCAACTCGGCTATGGATGCCGCCAGGGTTGCCCTACGTCTCGGGGCTAAAGAAGTAACCGTCATCTATCGCCGTTCCCGCGCTGAAATGCCCGCGACCGCTGAGGAAGTCGATGAGACCGAGCGCGAAGGTGTTACACTAACCTTATTGGCAAATCCGACTAAAGTCATCTCTGAGAACGGGCGTGTAACCGGAATTCAATGTATTAAGATGGAACTCGGTGAGCCTGATGCCAGCGGACGTCGTCGTCCCGTG
>Ga0182027_10006115_pt1 | contig 18129 bp, 20 predicted proteins | sample 712E1DmetaG_FD_121300 | JGI IMG/M metagenome (GOLD analysis project Ga0182027, IMG submission 121300) | Permafrost microbial communities from Stordalen Mire, Sweden - 712E1D metaG (Illumina Assembly) | ecosystem: Environmental > Terrestrial > Soil > Wetlands > Permafrost | place: Sweden... | reverse complement strand
CTACTGAAACTTTCACTGAAACTCGGCCAATTTTCGCTCTTTTTCCTCACAAATCCCTGCAAAAGGGCTGGAGGCGAGGGTCGGAATCGGACGCGTCTCGCCTTCCACAAGCCACTCGAAATCAACGGTCTAAATCATCACCGTTGCCTTGATACTAAAGGCTTTCCTGCATTATGTCAAGGATAACTCCAGCCGACTTTTTTTAACTCCATTTTACTCTCAACCAATGAGGTTTGCTGGCACTTCTGCTGGCATTTTTTGCGAGCGGAAATCAAGGGGTAAGCTCAAAGGCACAGGCGAAGCACGGAAGGTCAAAGGTCAGTCTCAAATGGGACCTGACAGCCAAGGACGAAGTAATCTGGTTTGCCAATCGCCTGCCTCATGCGTCGTGACACGTCCTGCATTGTATGTTTTGCTGGTGTGCCGCAATGAGGAATGCGGTTCGTTGGCCAGCAACCTCAATGAAGACTGAAGACAAAAAACTTGTCAATGGCAGACAGTTAGTGTAAATAAAACACTATATGAAAAATGACAGTGAAAAAGACGCATGGAACGGGCGGGCGCTCCTGACCGACCTCTATCAATTGACAATGGCTTACGGCTATTGGAAATCGGGGCGAGCCGAGCGTGAGGCGGTTTTCCATTTGTTCTTTCGCAAAGCCCCTTTTCAATCCGGTTTCACGATTGCCGCCGGACTGGCCACAGCCATTGATTTCCTAAAATCATTTCACTTTACGGAGGCCGATTTGCAGTTTCTGTCCTTGATGACAGGGAATGATGGCAAGCCGCTGTTTGAGGCCGGCTTCCTGGAATATCTACGAACGCTCCGCTTCGCTTGCGATGTGGACGCGATTCCAGAGGGAACGGTTGCGTTTCCCCACGAGCCGCTGTTGCGGATCAAGGGGCCGATTTTACAATGCCAGTTGCTCGAAACAGCCCTGCTGAACCTGGTCAACTTCCAATCCTTGATTGCGACCAAAGCCGCCCGCGTTTGTCTGGCCGCTCGCGGTGAACCAGTGATGGAATTCGGGTTGCGCCGGGCGCAAGGCGTGGACGGTGCGCTGGGAGCCAGTCGGGCGGCATACATCGGCGGTTGCGCGGCCACTTCCAATGTTCTGGCCGGAAAAATCTATGGCATTCCTGTGCGCGGAACTCATGCGCACAGTTGGGTGATGTCCTTCGATGATGAGCGTGAAGCATTTCTCGCCTATGCCGAAGCGATGCCAAACAACTGCGTATTTCTTGTGGATACCTATGACACGCTGGAAGGTGTTCGTCATGCGGTGGAAACTGGAAAGTGGTTGAGGGAACGCGGTCACGAGATGGTTGGGATTCGGCTGGATTCCGGCGATCTGGCGTGGCTGAGCATCGAGGCCCGAAAGATTCTGGATGAGGCGGGTTTTCCGAAAGCGGTCATTGTCGCAAGCAACGATCTGGACGAACACATCATTGCCAGCCTCAAAGAACAGGGCGCAAAGATCAATGTGTGGGGCGTGGGCACAAAATTGATAACGGCTTACGACCAACCTGCGCTGGGCGGCGTTTACAAGTTGGGGGCAATTCGCGGTGACGACGGGAATTGGGCTTACAAGGTGAAACTGAGCGAACAAGCCGCCAAAGTTTCAAATCCAGGCATCCAACAAGTTCGGCGATTTCGCTCGGACAAGGAATTCATCGGTGACGGAATCTTTGATGTTGAGACGGGCGTGCCCAAGACGTTCACCATCGTTGACCCTTTGGACTCGACCCGCCGCAAACACCTTACACCCGAAACGGCATTTGAAGATTTGCTCGTTCCAATTTTTCGTCAGGGTCAGCTTGTTTACCAAGCGCCCGCCTTGGTTGAAGTTCGGCAGCGCGCCCAGACCCAAATCGGAATGTTCCATTCCGGGGTGAAACGGTTCGTGAATCCGCATGAATATCCGGTGGGGCTTGAACTTGGACTTCATGAAATGAAAATGAAACTCATCCTGCACGCTCGCGGAGAGACATGACGCCATGAAATTGATCCATGTAGCTGCGGCAATGCTGAACCAAACGCCGCTTGATTGGCAACACAACACGGCGAATGTTCGCCGGGCAATTCAAGCGGCACGGGAACAGAGCATCAGCGTGCTTTGCTTGCCGGAACTCTGCCTTACTGGCTATGGTTGCGAAGACGCATTCCACGCAACCAACACTCACCAGCGTGCATGGAACGCCTTGCAAGAGTTATTGCCTGAAACTCGCGGAATGGTCGTGTCATTCGGATTACCCGTCTTCCACCAGAACGGCCTTTTCAACTGCGCCGCAATGGCAGTGGACGGCAAATTGGTTGGTCTGACCGCAAAAAGATTTCTCGCTGGCGACGGAATCCACTATGAACCGCGCTGGTTTAAGGCGTGGCCGTCTGGTGTTCGCGATGAATTCGTTGCTTCCAACGGCACGACGATTCCCATTGGCGACATCCATTTCGACATCGGCAATGTCCAGATCGGTTTTGAAATCTGTGAGGATGCTTGGGTGGCAAATCGTCCGGGTGCGACACTGGCCTTGCATGGTATTGATTTAATTTTGAACCCGAGCGCCAGCCATTTTGCGTTTGGCAAACTTGAAGTGCGGAAACGATTCGTCCTTGAAGGTTCGCGCGCTTTCGGCGTCAGCTACGTTTACGCGAACCTGCTTGGTAATGAAGCCGGTCGCGCGATTTATGACGGCGGCACACTGATCGCATCGGGTGGAAAACTGATTGCCGCTGGCCCTCGATTCAGCTTTGCAGATTTCAAAATCACCAGCGCGGAGATTGACGTGGATGCCACCCGGATGAATCAGGCGCGAACGGCAAGTTTTAAGCCGGATTTAGGCGGCGATAGCAAGTTGCGAGTCATCAAACCATTCAAATGGCCGACGGTGAAGGCCAAGCAAAAGGCAAAATCAATTGCTCCTGCTTCAGCGTGGGAAACCAGTCCACATTTGAAGGAAGAAGAATTTCTGCGGGCGGAGGCGCTGGCGCTTTTTGATTACCTGCGCAAAAGCCATTCACAAGGATTCGTCGTTTCTTTGAGCGGCGGAGCAGATTCGGCGGCGGTTTCGTGTTTGGTTTCGCTTTCGTTGGAAATGGCATTGGCGGAACTTGGTGTGGATGCCGTTCGGACTAAGCTCGCGCATATCCGAAAGCTTCCCAAAAAGATCACGCCAAAATCTTTGACCAGAGCGTTGCTGATGACGGCTTATCAGGCCACAGCCAACAGCGGCGAGGTCACGCGCACGGCTGCTCGCGCCATCGCTGATGCCATCGGAGCGACCCATCTTGAACTGGACGTGGAAGAAATCCATCAGGGTTATCTGCGTGCCATCGAGAGTTCCCTCGGTCGCAAGTTGGGCTGGGAACAGGATGATCTCGCGCTGCAAAACATCCAGGCTCGTGTCCGTTCACCGGGAATATGGCTGCTTGCCAACCTGAACAATGCGCTGCTGCTTTCCACTAGCAACCGCAGTGAAGCCGCCGTGGGTTACGCGACGATGGATGGCGATACCAGCGGCGGATTGAGTCCAATTGCCGGCATTGATAAGGCGTTTTTGCGCCAGTGGCTACGCTGGCTCGAAACGAAAGGACCGACTGGATTTCATTCCATTCCCGCCCTGGCCGCAGTAAATCAACAGGCGCCGACGGCCGAGTTGCGCCCCGCCGACCGTCACCAGACCGACGAGGATGATTTGATGCCTTACGAAGTGCTGGATGCCATTGAACGCGCAGCCATCCGTGACAAAAATTCTCCAGTTGAAGTGTTTGAATTGATGCGCGGCCAGTTTCCGAATTTCTCGCCACGGCAACTTGGCATTTGGGTGGAAAGATTTTTTAAGCTCTGGTGTCGCAATCAGTGGAAACGCGAACGCTACGCGCCTTCTTTTCACCTCGACGACGAGAATCTTGACCCGAAGACGTGGTGCCGGTTTCCAATTTTGTCCGGCGGATTTGAGGTTGAACTTGCGGAGTTGAAATCACTCATTTCCAAAATGAAATAGGCCAGAAGTCAATGGAATGGCTTTTCAGCAACGAGAACCATATTCGTTGGTGGCCACGGCAAAACCTGTCCTTGCAAATCGAAGATTTCCGCGTGTCCGGTGTGGCGGTGTTCCACAATCCAAGGGTTGATATAAACACGTGAACCCTCGGCCACATTGTTTGGATTTTCGTAAATCTTGAAACCAATTTCTGCGAGAACCTGCTTCCATTTTGAGAAGTTCCAAAAGCAAAATTCTTCGTTCATCTCAGAAGACCAATTGTCGGTATAATCTTTCTTGGAAAGAAATTCGGCTGCTTGCTGAAGCGTAAGCCGGAAACACAGCCGATTGTGATGCGATTCTTCCTTGAAGGAAAAACCACTTTGTCCGCCCAGAAAATCTCGCGCGAAAAGAAAGAAGCGGCTTTGCGTTGATAATTTATGCAGCCATTCCGGGCTGCGATCTTTGTGTTTGGCAATTTCAGCGGCGGATTGATTTAGACCATCGACGTCAGAGCACCACAGCAAGACCTCTCGTTCGCCATGATCCGGGCCGACCACATCGCGAATGACCAGCCTGCCTGATGGCCGCAGTTGCCGGAATTTTTCACCAAGATAAGCACGGACGGTTTTCTCCTTTTCGGCGTAGCTCCACAATTCATGCAACGTGCTGTTGCAAATGGTGGTGTCAATGGATTCCGATTCAAAAATCCGATCCAAAAGATTGCGGTGGAAAAAATGAACGTAAGCGCCGCCAAATTCACCCGCGCGCTGGCGTTCCGAGAACCGACTGGCAAACTCTGAGGACAAATCTATGCCGAATAAATCCGAGTCGGGAAAGTCACGGCTGATTTCAGCGAGCAACGCACCATCGGCGCATCCTTCGTCCACAATCCGCCCGGAGCGTATTGCCTTTTGGATGTCGAGGAATTTGAGCCGGATGATCTCGTTCATGCCACGGGCATAGGTGCTGTAATTTCGGGTCGCAGTCAGGCTGCCTTCCTGGTTGGTCAGCGGGTCTTGATACAATCGCGCAATACGCTGTGGCACTTCCGGAAAATCTTCAAACAAGCTGATATGACTGGCGGCGAGTTGCGTCCCGGCCAATTTGCCCTCGCGCCAGTTTTGCTTTTGTCCGCCGATTTCGCGGATGATTTCAATCGGTGTGGCCGGATGGGTTTGGGGCGTGCTCAATTCAGCAGAAACAACCGCGAAACCAAGCTCCTGATAAAGCCGGATGACTTCCGGTGTGGAACACAGGACGATGCAATTTTCCGGTGAAAGCTGGATAGTTTGCTCACTCTGGTAAGCGATTTCCTTGATGGTAAAGGTGGCGAAGTTTTTGGTGTGTCCGTAATGCGGAATCCCCAGCACCCGGTAACGGAAAGGTGTTTGATTTTGAAGCTGTCGCGCAAACCGGTCCACGCCGACGGCGCGGATATGAAATGGAATCGGATTGAAACGGGAATTCTCCTGATTGGCTGAAGTGATGGCAAAAATGATTTCTGTGGGCGGCTTCGAAATGGCAACGCAGCCAGTGTTGAAACCGGGTAATGTTGCCGGCGGTTCCGACAGGACACGCTTCAAGTATTGTTCCTGAAACCTCGTGTTGACCAAGTGCCTGCCGGGAAATAATAAAAAGCTCATGCGTATGCCTTTGGCTTCCATGTGGAATTATTGAACAATGAACTTGTTGCAAGGATAGCTTCCCGAAGTCGCTCTTCGTGTAAACCGCGTAATAATTTCCATGGCACGGACTGAGCTGCAAGAGATTCTTCAAACCAGCGATGCATCTCCTGCCGGATGTGCTCGCCGTCACGCAGTCCGTCCTGCACGAAGGGGATCTCATCGCCCGTGAGCAGGTAGAGGTCGCACTTGCCGTGGCGGGCGATTTCTTCCACAGCGGCGCTGTGGCTGCCGATGTAGCGGCGATGCCAGAGCACGGTGGCGAAGGCGTTGGTGTCGCAGATCAGCACCCGGTTCGCGAGCCGCGCCGCCTCATCTTCGCGCCGCATCTGCTCTCTGGCAATCATGGCGAATTCATTCGTGTTCCATTCGGCTTCATTTCGCGCGAGCTTCACAACGGAATATTCGCGGCCGTATTCTTCAACCCAATTTGTTTGAAATGTCTCTGCCAGCGCGTGTGCCAGCGTGGTTGTTCCCGTGGACTCCGCACCGACGACGCAAACCCGCTTCGCGAACCAACTCCGCACGGGGGGCTCGATAAAATCCCAGTTGGCATAGGGATCGTTTCGGATTGTCGTGCCGGAAATTGGAACCCGCCCGCGAGCTTTGTCCACGGCGATGTGCATTGATCCCATTAGCTCTGCATAACGGTCGCCGTAATCTTCGGAAGTGAACACTGCATCCGGCGCACGGCCCAGCCAGCGGATGGTGTTTTCCGCCCAAACCCGCGAATCATTTTCGTCGTAGTGGTCGTCAATTACCATGACTTGGGCGGTGGGATGGATTTCCTGCAACCATTGTCCGCGAAGTTCACCGGGAATCGTGTCAGTCGGTTTGCCGCAGACGATGACCACCGCCCGCTCGGATTGCGCGACCGCCTCATCAATCAGCAGCTTGTGGCCTCGATGGGGCGGATAAAATTTGCCAATGACAAGGCCCAGCCCGAATTTCATGGCGTAGCGTTTCCTTTCCTCATGCTTCGGTTCCACTCGCGCACGCCTATGAGGCACATCCCCAGGAACACGGCGTAGAGCACGGCGGTCAGCGGCAAATGCCGGCTCAGGTATAGCGGGACGTAGATGACATCGGCGGTGATCCAGAGAAACCAGTTTTCAAAACGTTTCCGGCAGAGAAGATATTGCGCGGCTAGGCTTAGCACGGTGGTGAGTGAATCCCAAAAGGGAGCCGCCCCGTTCACCACCAGCAGAATCTCCCGGAATCCCCAGGTGCCGAGCGGAATCAATGCTGCCATCACCAGCCATTCGACCCGTGTGGTTTTGCTGATCTTGAGAACCGTCCGCTTCTCACCGCCAAAAAGCCAGTTGAGCCAGCCATAGACACCCAGGCCGAGGTAAACAATTTGGAGGCTCATGTCTGCAAACAGCCTTCCATGCAGAAACAAACAGAAGAAAACGATATTGTTGGCGATGCCGATGGGCCAATTCCACAGATGCTCCCGCACGACCAACCAGACGCAGATGCCGCCGGTCACGAAGCCCCAGGCCTCGGTGACGCTGATGGACCACCAAGCCCGATAGGACAGCAGTAAAATCAGGAGAGAAGCTCCCGCCATGACCCAGACTTCAGCCGGCCGCAGGCCAAGCCATCGCGAACTCGGCTGCGGAATGGGGTCCGTCGTCGGGTCGGAGGCTGCCACCGGGGTTGAGTTCACGCCGGCAAAACTACCAGAGACTCTGCCCGACTCCACGTTTTTCAGATTCCCGCTTGACATAGTGTTAATGATACACTAATGATAGAACGTGTAAAGAGAACACGAACGAAATGAACATCGAAACCATCATCATGTATCGTCCGGTCGGGCCGAAAGAGCTGGAATTGATCCGCGCCAGCGGCAATCGGGTATTCCCTCCGCGCTTGCCGGAGCAGCCGATTTTCTACCCTGTTCTCAATGAAGAATACGCCAACGACATTTCACGCAAATGGAACGTGAGGGATTATGGAGCGGGCTACGTGACGCGATTTCGCGTCCGGAAGGATTTTGCTGCAAAATACCCGGTGCAGATTGTTGGGGACCGGACCTGTGTGGAACTCTGGGTGCCGGCGGAAGAATTAACGGAATTTAACGCCAACATTGTTGGTGAGATTGAAGTGATTGCTGAATTCAAACGTAACGACTGACAAATTTATGGCACATACCTATCAATATCCCCGAGCCGCGCTGACGGTGGACGGCGTGGTTTTCGGCTTCGGCGCCGGCGAACTCAAGGTTCTGCTGATCCAGCGCGCCCTCGAACCCTTCAAGGGAAAATGGGCATTGCCCGGCGGATTCGTCCATGTGGACGAAACCTTGGATGACGCGGCGCGGCGCGAACTGTTTGAGGAGACCGGCTTGGAGGACATTTACCTCGAACAGCTCTACACCTTCGGGGCGGTTAAGCGTGACCCCCGCGAACGTGTGGTCAGCGTGGCGTATTATGCGCTGGTCAAACTTTCCGACCACAAGGCGAAAGCGGCGACCGACGCGGCTGAAGCCAAATGGTTTCCCGTTTCGCAGCTTCCAAAACTGGCGTTCGATCACGCCGATATTGTGGCGGTGGCGCTGGCCCGGTTGCAGGGCAAGGTCCGCTATCAGCCCATTGGATTCGAGCTGCTGCCGCCGAAGTTCACGCTGTCCGACCTCCAGCACCTTTACGAGGCGATTCTGGGGGCCGAATTGGACAAGCGGAATTTCCGCAAAAAGGTGCTGGGCTTTGGGCTGCTGGTGGCTCTCAACGAATCCCAAGTCGGCGGCCGGCATCGCCCGGCCCAGCTGTTCCGCTTCGATGCGGACAAATACGAGAAGCTCAAGAAGCGCGGATTTAATTTTGAGTTGTGAAACATTTTGACTGACAGAGAAACCATTAAACGAAAGGCACGTTATGTTCGGTATCAAGTTCATCAAAGTCCAGCCCACCACCTATCTGTTGCAATATCGCGGCGGCAAAGTCGTCCGCGAAGGTCTGGGGCTCTCTTTCTTTTACTACGCGCCCACCACGTCGTTGGTGGCGGTGCCGGTGGGGAGCGCTGACGTGCCGTTCATCTTTCAGGAGACCACGGCGGATTTCCAGACAGTGACCATTCAAGGCCAGGTGACCTACCGCGTGGGCGATCCCAAGCGGTTGGCCACCCTGCTGAATTACACGCTGGCTCCGAATGGTCAGACCTATGCGGCCGAAGATCCCAAGAAGCTGCCGGAGCGGGTCATCCACGTGGTAAACGTCCTCGCCCGTGGCGAGCTGCAAAAACTGGATCTCCGCGCGGCTGTCCGTGCCTCGGACGAGTTCGTCAACGCGGTTAAAACCCGACTGACTGCGGCAGAGGAAATCACTTCGCTCGGACTGGAAGTGCTCGGGCTCTCGATCCTGGCCATCAAGCCGACGCCGGAAACAGTCCGGGCTTTGGAGGCTGAAACTCGTGAGAAGATGTTCCGCGAGGCAGATGAGGCCGTCTATGCTCGCCGCAATTCTGCGGTCGAGCAGGAACGTGCCATCAAAGAAAACGAGTTGAACACCGAGATTGCCGTTGAGAACAAGAAACGTCAGATCCGCGAGACGCAGATGGATGCGGAACGGGCGGTGCAGGAAAAGAAACATCTCGTCGAGAAGGAAGCCCACGCCGCTGACATCAGCATGGAGGGCGAACGCAAAAAACTGGTGGCTTTGGCGGCTGAAAACGCAAGGGCCGAAGCTGATGCCCGCGCGTATGGCGTTGAGACAACCATGAAGGCGCTGGGCACGGCTGATCCGAAGATCTTGCAAGCATTGGCGAGCACTAGCATGAAGCCGGAGCAATTGATTGCCTTCGCCTTCCAGGAACTGGCTGGCAAAGCCGAAAAGATCGGACAACTCAACATCACGCCGGACTTGCTCCGCGAATTGATGGTCCCGCAACCAATGAGAAAATGAACCGTTTGACCGACAAAAAGATCGTCCTCGTGACGCGACCGACGCGCCTGGCTGAACTGGTGATCCGGTTCAACACCGTCAGCCAGGCCAAATTCTATGTCGAGCATCAGGGCGCGGACTTCTCGGATTATCTTCGCGAGGACGAGACGTATCATCGCGCCTTGATGGAGGCCGAAGAAGCGCTCGGTCAAGTGGCCCGCGTTCAAACAGTGGATCGCAGTTTCCTGCCGAACTTCGTGTTCGCGCCGGAAGACACAGTGGTCACGCTCGGTCAGGATGGATTGGTCGCCAATACCTTGAAGTATTTGGAGGGACAGCCGGTAGTTGGCGTAAATCCCGACCCGGAACGCTGGGACGGTCGCCTGCTACCGTTTCGAGTTCGTGATCTTGCGAAATTGATGCCCGAAGTTATTCTACGCAAACGCAACACCCGTTCAGTCACCATGGCCAAAGCGGCATTGAACAATGGCCAGACGTTATATGCCGTAAATGACTTGTTTATTGGGCCGAAAACACACACGTCGGCCAGATATTTCATTCGGTGCGGCAAGATGGGTGAAGCCCATTCTTCCAGCGGAGTGATTGTCTCCACAGGCATGGGGGCGACGGGATGGCTGAAAAGTTTGCTCACCGGTGCAGGTGCCATCGCCAACGCCACCGCCAATCGCGGCAAAAAGGAACAGCCACAGCCGGGTTGTTATGATCGAGCCGTAACCGGCTTCAAATGGGAATCGGATTACCTGTATTTCACCGTGCGGGAACCGTTCCCAACGCGGACGACCAGCGCATCATTGGTGTTTGGTCGCATCACAAATGAGACTCCGCTGATTTTGGAATCCCAGATGGCAGAGAACGGTGTGATATTCAGCGACGGCATTGAGAATGACTTTTTGGAATTCAATTCCGGAACGCAGGCCGTCATTGGTATCGCGGAAAAGAAAGGTGTGCTGGTCGAATGAAAACCATCCTCATCCTCGAAGACAACGACGAGCGTATCGCCGGCTTTCAAAAAGCCGTGGCCGAACTAAACGGCCGCTTTGAACTGAAAATCTGGCGCGACGCTCCTTCGATGATTGCCGAGTGTGCGGTGTTTTTTCCAAATGCCGCGTTGATTTGCCTCGATCACGATTTGAATCCACAACCTGGTGCTACTACCGACCCCGGCACGGGCTTGGATGTGACAAAATATCTTTGTGATTTCATGCCGGTGTGCCCGGTGTTGATTCATTCATCGAACGTTGACCGCGTTTATTCCATGCACAATGAATTGCGGTTCGCCGGTTGGATGGTGGATCGGGTTGGCCCGCTCGGAACCGACTGGATTCAGACGACATGGTTGCGGCGAGCACGGGAACTGTTGACGGAATACGGAAATACTTGGAAAGCAGATTTGCCAGCCAACCACGGTGAACGAGCCGAGCTAATGCAATTGTCTCTGGACGGGCTTGGACTTGGCGACGCGCTCGGTGAAATGCTTAGTTATCAATCGGCAAATGCGGCGCGGCGACTGGCAGAGAATGATCTGCCAGCCGGCCCTTGGTTTCATACGGATGACACTGAGATGGCAATTTCCATCGTCGAAGTTCTCAAATCACATGGGGAACTTAATCAGGACGCGTTGGCACGTCGCTTTGCCCGGCGCTTCGAGCGTGATCCAGATCGTGGTTACGGCAGCATGACCCGAATCCAGCTTCGGGAAATCAACGCCGGGGCTAAATGGCGGGAAACGGCAGCGAATGCATTCAGCGGTCAAGGCTCGATGGGCAATGGCGGCGCGATGCGGGTTGCTCCGCTCGGCGCTTATTTCGCAGATGACCTCGCCAGCTGCGTTGACGCTGCCCGCGACTCGGCCTTGGTCACGCATACTCATCCCGAAGGGGTGGCGGGCACAATTGCTGTTGCCGTGGGTGCGGCGATGGCGTGGCAACTGCGTGACGCGCCGCAAACGGATTTTGCGCAGAAATTCTTTGCTGCAATTCTCCGGCTCACGCCTGAAAGCAAAGTGCGCCGTGGAATTTTGCTGGCCAGCCAGACGCCGATTGAAGTTCCAGTTCAAGATGTAGCCAAGTCGCTCGGGAACGGTTCGTTGGTGACAGCACCAGACACAGTTCCATTCTGCATTTGGATGGCGGCGCATCATTCGCGGCATTTCGTGGAGGCCATTGGCAAAACCATCAGCGTAGGTGGCGACTGCGATACCAACGCTGCCATCGTAGGCGGAATCGTTGCTTTGAGTGCAGGCCGGGCGGGCATTCCAAGCGAATGGCTGCAAGCGAGAGAAAGGATTCCGGTTTTATGAACGCGATTATCCAAACGGTCGCAGGCAATCCTGAAAATCAGGATCGCGGACTCATCCAACATGATGGTCCGCGAATCATCCTCTGCGTTGCTGATGGTGCTGGAGGACGCAGCGGTGGTGCAGAAGCGGCAAGCATGGCCGTAAAGCTGATTCGTGAGAATGCCTTTCTCTTGGGCAACGGTGATTCGTGCGTAGAAGCCTTGCGTAAGATGGACGAAGCGATTGCCAAGGACTCGATTGCTGGTGAAACAACTTGTGCTCTCGCCATCGTAACTCCGGAAGAAATTTTTGGCGCAAGCGTAGGGGATTCCGGGGTCTGGTGGATTCCTGAAAATGGAAATCATCTGAACCTTACCCATGCCCAGCAGCGCAAACCTTTCATTGGTTCTGGCGATGCCTGGCCAGTTCCATTTCACCATTTGACTCAGCCCGGCAGCCTTCTGCTCGCTACAGACGGGTTGCTCAAATATACATCGGCAGAACATATCATTGGGACATGTCGCGAACATCCCGCTGAAGTGGCTGCCCAACGATTGATTGAATTGGTGAGATTCCCATCCGGCGGGCTGCCTGATGATGTGACAGTCATTTTAATCGAGCTATAAAACATTTATGAAAGCACTCATACTGGTTGATATTCAAACTGACTTCCTGCCGGGGGGCGCACTCGCGGTGCCAAACGGCAATGTCATTATTCCCATTGCAAACCGACTTCAAGCCGTGTTTCCGCTGGTCGTAGCCACGCAGGATTGGCATCCGGCAAACCACGGCAGTTTTGCAGCGAATCATCCCGGCAAGAACGTGTTTGAACAAATTGACCTGAACGGCCTGCCGCAAACTCTTTGGCCGGTGCATTGCGTGCAGGGAACACCGGGAGCTGAACTCGCGCCGGGATTGCAGCGGGAGCGCATCGCCAAAACCTTTCCCAAAGGCACAGACGCCGGCATAGACAGCTACAGCGGCTTGTTCGACAACGGCCATCGCAAAAGCACGGGGCTTGGCGAATGGCTCAAGGCAAAAGGTGTCACGGAGGTTTTCGTGTGCGGCTTGGCCACAGATTATTGTGTGAAGTTCACGGCTCTGGATGCCGCAGGATTGGGGTTCAAAACACATTTCATCGAAGACGCCAGTCGGGGAGTAAATCTCCAACCCAATGATGTTAAGAATGCCGTCGCGGAAATGAACCGCGCGGGGATTACTACCGTGCAAAGCGCCGATCTTTTGAAAAGCAAATGAACCAAACCATCCGAACAACCCTGCATACCGGCAAGTTTCTGGCTCTGGTGAAAGTAGGCCATTGGGAATTCGCTGATCGGGTCAACGCAGCCGGCGCAGCCGTCATTATCGCTGTGACAACGGAACAGAAAGTTTTGCTGGTCGAGCAATACCGGACTCCAGTTCACGCCCGCACGATTGAACTTCCTGCCGGGATTATCGGGGATGAACCGGGCAGCACCGACGAATCAATAGCCGAAGCTGCCCGCCGCGAGCTGCTTGAAGAAACCGGCTACACCGCCGAGAACATTGAGGCAGTGACGACCGGCCCTTCCTGTAGTGGAATTACGTCCGAACGGGTGACGTTGTTTCGTGCTTTGGGTTTGCGGCGCGTTGGTAAAGGCGGCGGTGTGGCAAATGAGAATATAGAAGTTCATGAAATTCCACTGACGGAGATTGTGAACTGGCTGGCGACGAAAGCCAAAACCGGAGTCCTGATTGACCCCAAGGTTTACGCCGGTCTTTTTTTCATCAGCCAAACTAAATGAGCGCATCGCCTGTCATTTCACAAAAAGACCGGATTCTCGGCGGCCTATGGGGTTCTCTGGTCGGTGATGCCTTGGGTGGCCCCGCCATACTGAAAAGCTTCGTGTTTTGACCCCGTGCTAATCGTCACACTATTTAGTGCGTGTGGTGACAAGTTCAGCTTCAATTTCCGCCACGGTCGGCAGGCTGCCTTTCAAATTTTTGGGCAGGGATTCGACCAGTTTCGTCTGCCATTGGGCCACGCCGATGGGCTTTTTCAAATCGCGCAACGCATATTCAACGGTCAGATGATCACGTTCCTTGCACAGCAGGAGGCCGATGGACGGTCGGTCATCAGCATGGCGCAACTGGTCGTCAACCGCTGAGAGATAAAAATTCATCTTGCCCGCGAATTCCGGCTCGAAGGCTTTCATTTTCAGATCAATCACGACGTAGCAGCGCAGCCGCAGGTGGTAAAACAGGAGATCGAGATAATAATCCTGGCCGCTGATTTCCATGTGATATTGCCGACCGACAAATGCGAAGCCAACGCCGAGTTCGAGCAGAAATTTCTGGATGTGGTCGAGCAAACCCTGTTCGAGGTCGCGCTCATGTGCATCACTGCGGAGCGTGAGGAAATCAAAGTTGTAGGGGTCTTTGAGCGTTTGTTCGGCGAGATCGGACTGCGGCGGCGGCAGGGTGCGTTGAAAATTGGTGACGGCCTTGCCTTCGCGTTTGTGCAGTTGCGTCTCAATGTGGTGCGTGAGCACCGCGCGGGACCAACCGTGTTCGATGGCCTTGTGCGCATACCAGAGCCGGATGGCGGGGGTGTCCAGCTTGGTCAAAAGCAGGCGGTTATGCCCCCACGGCAATTCCGAAATGGGCGCTGGCGGAGTCGATATGGCCGATTCTCTCACAGGCTGTGAGAGAAATGCGGTTTTGGATTCTCTCACAACTTGTGAGAGTTTTTCAGGCATCGCCGGCCAAGCCAGATAAAAGCTGCGCATGAACCAGACGTTTTGCGGCGAGAAACCCGCCGTGCCCGGAAATTCCTTTTGCAGGTCCTCCGCCAACCGCTCCACCACCTGCTTGCCATAGCCCTTGATCTTTTGTGCCTCGGCAATGATTTTCCCGATGTCCCAATAAAGCAGGATCAACTCGCGGTTGACCGAAATCACCGCGCGCAGTTGCGCCGCGCGGACACGCGTCTTGAGGTCGGCGAGGAGCGTGGTGTAACCAGCGGGAAGCGCGCCGGGCGGTTTGCCAGCCTGTCCGCTGGTTTTTGCCAACTCTGCGGCTGTTGTTTTTCGTTTCGTCATACAAAATGTTTGTCCGCCGTTCTGCCCACAACGATACTCAATCGTTTTTGGAAACGCAGGGCATGATGCCGAAATTTGCCGGTTTTGAAAAGTTTTTCACACGCATGACTTCCAAGACATTCGGTGCGGCTGGCCTATTCTTGTCAGAAGCAGTTCTCCCCGCGCGAAATCCTAAAAGCAAAACCCCCGGAGCCGGGCGGCGCGTCAAGGTGGAAGCCGAGGGCATACCGAGGAACAACCTTGACGCGACGACCGGCGACATACAATGGAAACCGGATTCGCGCGCACATGATAATTCACGGCATTCAATGGCAGATTTCAGTGATGCCAAACATAGTGGCCGATCAGCAGGGCGGCGACACAGGCCGCCAGCGTGCCAATAATATACCAGTGAACGCCGCGAAGGTTAATGGCATCGTCCAATTTTCGACAGACTTTTTCAAATCGCTGTCGTTCCCGTTCCAAAGCGTCTTGGGATTGATTCCATTCGGCAGCGGCGGCTTGCAGGTTTTTTTGGATATTTTTGGCAACGTCATTCGCATCAACCAGCCGGTTGCTGACGAACAACGCATCCCGTTTCACGGTTTCCGCATGTTGAAGAACGATGGCCTTCAATTCGCCGTGCTTGATGTCCACCATGCCCGCGAAATCATCGGTGAGCGCGGCGGTTTGCCGCCGGTATTCGGCCAGATGTTGTTCCAGCCATTTGCGGCTGTCGGCGATAGAGCGCGGGATACTGGCTGCCGCCCGCAACTGTGCGCGGGTTAGAAATGAGAATTGCGCCGGGAAACTGTCCTCCGGGCCGGTGCCCCACTCATGCAGCAGCCGGTGAACCCGATCCACTTCCTCTTTCGTCAGGTCGCGGCAAAGTATCGCCAAATCATCTTTGTCCAAATCCATAACTTCATTCGCCCAAGTTGAGCATGGGCTGTTTGGAGCGAGCCGGTTTCGCCGCCGGTTCCGGCTGTGGTTCGACTTCCGGCACCTGTTCCGATGGCACCAGCAAATCGGCAATGGCGTCGTATTGCCGGAACATCTGCTGCATCGCCCATTGCATTTCACCGGCCAGCATCAATTCCAGATGCGGTGTGCCGGGCGTGGCCGCTTCTGCGAAGCTCAATTTGCGACCGGCCTTGGCCTCGGCACGTTTGATGGCCAGCAACGTGATGGAAGTCACCACCGGCAATGTTATTTCCTTGGCTCCGAATTTTTTCAACTCAGCTTCGATGTTCGATTTTTTGAACAGGTTCGTCCGCACTTTGGCCGGATTGTGGACGATGACGTAATCCACGCGGTCGCCCGCGAAGAAAAACAGGTCGAGCAGATTGTTCATGCTCTCAGTGTCCTCGCTGGGAAACAAGAAAAAGGTGAACCGGATGCCCTGTGCGGCGAGCGATTCGAGCAATTGCAACGAATCTAGCGCCTGCACGATGAGGCCGTCGGCCTGCGCCCGGCAATCAATGACGTGAACCGGCGCGTCGCTGTGCGACACGTTGCGAAACAATCCGAGCAAGGTGGATTTGCTTTCATCATCGCTGCCGAGTTTGTATGGCTGCACTTGTTCGGGATGCCGGTCGGCAAATGAATGATGCCGGTCATCGAGGTCAGAGCCGTTCCACTGGATGCCGTGATAATCGAGCCAGGCGGTGCGGAATTCAGCCTCGAAACTTTTGCCGAGGCTGCCTTTTGATTGAGGATTGATATGGATGCGTTTGTTGATGTTGGTGTTCATGTGAATTCTTGGTCGGTGTTAATGTTTTTGATGTTTGGGCGGTTGAAAGCGTTTTGTATTGGCAACGGCGATGGCCGGGATTGCGGTCGGCTGGCCGCCAGGTTGGGGCGGGCGGGTAGGACTTCGGAAGTATTTCCCACATTTTCCCAATTCGGTTTTGCGGCGCGTTTTAATTTGCGGCGGTAAAAAAGATATGGGGCATAAACCGTAACACGGATGTCTTTCTCGGTGAGCAGCAATTCAGTAATTTGCCGCCACGTCTTGCGCCGTTGGCGCAGATCGCGGATGAATTCAAAGTGCGGTTCCAGGATGCTGCGGAATGGTTTGCCACCGCCTTTTCGTTGTGCCGTTTCTGTCATCGCTGGACAGGATAACCCGCCGGCGAAATATTTGTGTCGAGAGCAGGTGAAAGTTAAAGTGAGATGAAATTACGCTGGATAAGCGACAAGAAGCGACGATTTTGAGCGACAAAAGGCGACACTTTTCGATGAGCGAAAGCGACAACTGGCGACAATTTCGTTGTCGCTTCTTGTCGCTTCGCTTCGGACGACTTTTCCCCCCAACGATTTCGTTAGGAGATGGTGTCATCCAAAAATCAAGGCTTTCAAGTTTCAGAAAGCCGCCCCGAATCACGTTCGACTGAACGTATCAAATTGGATGATGATGGGCGCACTGACCGGGCGTTCTGAAACCGGCAGCGAAACGAAGCAGGTCGGGAGTGGCATGAACGGACGATGGCGGAGTTGAGCGCGGTTTTAGAACGACCGGTGAGTGCGTGACCGTCTAGGTTTCACTTGAGGCGATTTGTCTGGCCGGTTGCTGAATACCTGGAAGCAAGCCGGCCAGTCAAAGCGCCGACCTTATCGCCGCCTGATTTTGCCGATGGTTGGTGCCGGGGATTTTGAACCTGCCAATTTCTTCAGTCTGGCCGAAATAGGGATAATAATTCGGGAACTTGGCCAGCAACACAGCCTCCGCCTTGGCATATTTTCTGAATTGTCTTACGAACTTGGCGGCGTTCGTGACAAACCTGCCATGCTCGTATTGGTAATCGTGCCTTACCACCATTGAACGCCGATGAATCGTCCTGAACCTCTGCTGCATGAACGCGACAGCTTGTTCGCGGCCCTGCCACAGCAAAATGATATATTTGCGGGTTGCATGACACCCGCCGCATGTTACCGGGGAGGAAAAGCCCGACCGAAAAAATCAGTCAAATGCCCTCGTATTTTGAAACAAAATTGGCTCTAAAAATTAAGCCGTATTTGATACACTGCCAGCATGAGCAAGAGAAATTCATCTACCTCATTTACGGGAATCCTCTTTTTTGCCGGCCTACTGATTTTCCCTGCAATCGGGAAATCCTACAATTTAACCGCTGTCAATGGGATGCAGGCGTTTCAAGGGTCGGCGGCAGCAAGAGAATTGCTCGGCAAGAATGGTTTTGTGGTGGCCGATCCGGCAT
>Ga0182027_10006114_pt1 | contig 18134 bp, 18 predicted proteins | sample 712E1DmetaG_FD_121300 | JGI IMG/M metagenome (GOLD analysis project Ga0182027, IMG submission 121300) | Permafrost microbial communities from Stordalen Mire, Sweden - 712E1D metaG (Illumina Assembly) | ecosystem: Environmental > Terrestrial > Soil > Wetlands > Permafrost | place: Sweden... | reverse complement strand
GGCGTGACCGTCCCGTCGCCCGGTGCCGGCTCGTCGGAGAGGGCCTCGCCGCGTGCCCAGAGGGCTGCCTGGTGCAGCAGGGCGTACTCGTCGAGGTCCGTGTAGTGGCTCAGGGCCTCCGCCGGCGAGGCATCGCCGAAGATCGCCAGGATGCTCGGCCGGAAGACCTCCGCCAGATCGAGGTCTATCGCCGGACCGATCGATGGAAGTAGATCTGCTGATACATGAAGAGCCGCGCCGTCAGGAACATCTCCAGGGCACCAAGCCCCGGTTCATAGAGAGACAGCCCACGCGGGCCGATGAAGCTGTATCGGCGGAGCCGCTCCACGTCGATCGGTCCCGCCGAGACGCCGATGAGGTAGGCGTCGCGCCGGACGTAGTCGAGGTTGTCGACGGTGAAGACGCCCGACAGCAGGGGCCGCAGCCAGCGCAGCCAGCGCGGCATGCTCGGGTCGGCCAGGGCCGGCTTGGAGACCAGGAACGAGACCCAGCGGGGATCGATGCGTTCGTCCGCCCTCAGGGCGTCGCGCTCGGGAACGATGCCGGGGGCGCGCCGGATCGCCGCGATAGTGTCGCCCAGCTCGCGCTCGATGATCAGCGCCGAGAGGTCCTCGTGGGTGAGGCTCTTGGCTCGGCCGCGACGGGGATCGGCCGGAGCCGGGAAGTGGCACAGGACATGCTCGTCGAAGAAATGGGCGAACGGCCCGTGGCCCACGTCGTGCAGCAGCCCAGCGAGGCGGAGAGTCTCGACGACCAGGCCTTCGTAGGGTGCCACGGCGCCGGGATCAACGCCAGCCAGCGCCGCCCGCAGGCTGGGATAGAGCTGGCGGGCCCACAGCCCCGCTTCGTTCATGACGCCCAGGCCATGGGTGAAGCGGCTGTGCTCGGCCGTGGGAAAGACCCAGCGGGCACTCTGCAGCTGGCTGATGCGGCGCATCCGCTGCAGCCAGGCCGAGTCGAGCAGGTCGCCCTCGGCCGCCTCTTCTGGCGCCAGGCCGAGCGCGCGTGCGTGTTCGAGCGTGAGACGCTTGGTCAGCTCGATGTAGCCATGGATCGGGTCGCTGACGAGGTTGACGGCCCACATCTGTGGATGGGCCTGGCCGTCAGTGGGCGGCCCGTCATGCTCGGTGGCTCGCGCGGCAGGCTTCGACTCCATGGGATAAGCGTAGCCTCCCGCGGCCGAGACGACCGAGCGACTCGGCCATGAGCGGGGCTCGGGCCTGCGGTCGGAGGATCCGCGAACCGACCCGCCCCTACATGCGGCTATGCATGGAGTGACTACTATCCAGCCTCGGCTTGCCCCAGAGGCAGCGGCGACGCCGTTATCCGTGATTCGGACGGTCCGACCGAGCGTGAATGAGCGTCACACGACCTCGCCCCGAGTCGCTCGAGGAGGCCGCGCTCTCGATACCAGTCGCCTGATGGATAGGCGACAACTCCGGGAGGCGACGATGGCGCGTTTCGGGCTGAAGGCGCCCGCGAGTCGGCCAGGCGCTCTTGACGCCGGCGCTGCGCGGGACGGCGCCGCTGCGGACGCCGCCGCCCACGCCGCGCCGCCTCAGTACCGTGCCGCTGCCGCTCGGTAAGTAGCCGCCACCTCATCCCGCAGCTCCGGGGGCGCCAGCACCTCGACCTGCGCGCCCCACTCCAGGATCCACCGCCTGATCTCCAGCGTGCCGGGAACACGCCCGCGCCACACGACACTGCCATCGGCCTCGCGCGTGACCTGCTCCGTCGGATGCCACGTGGTCTCCGTTACCAGGCCGGCGATCGCGGGGTCGAAGCGCAGCACGACCTCTACTTCTTCCTGGTCGGCGATGACGCCCCAGGCCCGACCCAGGCGCTCCTGCACCACGCGCGGTTCGGGCGGCTCGAAGGTGTCGGGCGTCAGCGAGAGCTCCAGGATCCGCTGCAGCTTGAAGGTTCGAATCGCATCGCGCGACTCGTCGAAGCCCATCAGGTACAGGGCCCGGGTCGTCGCCGACGCCTCCAGAAGGTAAGGGTGGACGCGCGACCGCCGCGGCGGCCGGCCGGGGCTGTAAGTGGCGGCGTCGTAGGTGAGCTCCACGACCCGCCGCTCGGCCCAGGCTCGGGCCAGGGTCCGCAGATTGCGCGTCAGCTGCTCGTCCGGGGGCCGGCTCGCCAGGACGTCGATCGTCCGCTCCAGGTGCCGCGCGACGACGGACGGTAGGATCTCCGCCAGCTTCTGGAACGCGGCGCCCATATCGGGCTCGTAGCGGTCGGCGAACTGGGCCGTCAGCCGCGCCGCGAGGAAGAAGGCCACGGCCTCGTCCAGCGTCAGGCGCAGCGGCGGCAGGAACGCCCCCTCGACGATCCCCCACTTGCCGGCTTCGCTCCACAGCGGGATCTCGATCTCGCCCTCCAGGGCCTGGAGGTCGCGATAGACGGTCCGCCTGGACATGCCCACGAAACCGGCGATCGCATCGGGAGTGGCGCCCTCGGGGTGGGCCTGCAGGTAGCGGATGACGCGGTAGAAGCGGGCCAGCCGATCGTGCTTGGCCGAGGCTCGATCGGACGACCGCTCGGGCGCTACGTCGTGGTCGTGCGGCGCGGTCGGCGTCATTGGCCGGCCTTCGGCGGCGAGATGCTGACGGGCTGGCCCCGGTCGGTCGCCGTGAGCTTGATCTGGACAGTCGCCAGCAAGCCGTGGGGCAGGATCTCCTGGGCGTTCCCATTCACCGAGCCGCTGATCATGCCGATTTCGCCGTCGCCGAACACCCAGAAGTCGATCTCGCCGCGCCACGTCGCCAGACTCGCGTCGCCGACCAGCCAGACGACCTGCGGGAACGACGCCTCGAAGGTCGCACCGTCGATCGCCACGCGGCAATGGCGTGCGCGCGCCCCTTCGACGTACTCGAGCCCGAAATCCTCGGCCGTCGCACGGTTCCCGGGAGAGAGGGCTTGGGCGGCAGCCGTGCTATCGACCATGTCCGAGTCGAGCGAGGAGTACGAGACGCTGCTCCAGCCCTGTCCGGGAGCCAGCAGCCATGCCGCAGAGCCGACTCGGATGGCGCCGAACTCGCCGAAGAGGTCGCTTCGCACGACCTGCGCCGTCCAGTCGACGTCGTTGCCGGAGCGCTGCCCCGTCAGCTCCACTGTGCCGATGGAGCGCGAGTCGACGTCGCCCCAGACGTCGAGCGTCAGCTGCGCCGTTGCGGTCCGCTGCAGCGTCTGATCGCATTGAGGAGGCATGAGAGCGGCAGAAGTTGGGCCAAACTGCGAATAGACGGCCGGTCTGTCGCTCAGCGCGGCGTTGTCGGCCAGGCTGACGCCGGCGAAGGCACCGCCGATGACGGTGGTCGTGATCAGCGCGAAGCCGATCGAGGCAGCCAGCCGCTTGCGGCCGATGCCGGTTTCGGTGATCAGCTGGCGGCTCACGCCCAGGCCGGCGAAGAGGCTTGTGGCGAGCAATGCGACAGCCCATGGGTACACGACCTCGGCGGATGGCAGCAGCGGCTCGGAGGTGCGCGCCAGAACCTGGGCGGTGACGCTCACGATCGCAGGCACCAGCAGCAGCCCCGCTACGAGACCGATCCAGAACACGCCAGCGGAGCCGCGGTCGCTCGTCACCAGCGGCGGCCACACGATCGGGGCCACGGCCACGAGGAGCGGCAGCGCGGCGGTCACGCCCACGAGCAGGTCCCAGGGACCGCCTGGTCGGTAGCCGATCAACACGATTCCGCCGCCCGCAGCCCATAGGACGGTGAGGGCGACGGCCAGGAGCCGCAACTCGAAAAGGCGGACGCGCACGCCCGCAGTCTAGCGGCGAAACGGCCCCGTCGGGGCAGGCCTGCCTGACGGCCCGCGCCGGAACCACCAACATGGGTAAGACTCGCCGGAACCACCTAATCCGAACGAACCATTGATGGACCGCAAGTACCTGGGACCTTAAGCCGTGCGGGGTATCGTGCCCGGCCGCGCCGGCGCCGACCCTTCCGGTACGGATGGCTGGAGCCAGGCCGGATCGACCGGTCAAGCGGCGATCCCGCGGATTCGGGCTGAGGCCTCGGTCGCCGATACCACAAAGGGTCGAAAGGTTAGCGAGATGGCAGGCAAGGCGGACCCCCCGAGCGCAGACGGCTCACGGCAGACGGCAGGACGGCAGACGCCCTCCCGCGCGCGTGCCGCACGAAACTCGCAGGCGACACCCGTGCCCATCGGCATCGACCCATCCGCGCCGATCCCCGAGCCGCTGGCCGACGAGACCGTCGTCAAGGTCGCGTCGGCCATGGCGCCGGACGTGCTCCCGCGAATAGTCAAGACCCAGGCGTCATATCGCCAGCTCGTCTCGAGCGGGCTCACCGGCGCCGAGGCTGCGGGCCTGATCGGTTACGTCTCCGGCCTGCCGACGAACGTCTCACCCTGGGCAATGACCCAGATCCATCAACTGCTGTTCCTCCGGGCGCTCTACAACGAAGCCAGGTGGGGCGAGGCCGAGCGAAAGCCGGGCGACTGATCGGATCGACCGATCGGCCGGCAGCGACCACGCGTCCCCCGCCGAGCCGCCACGACAACTGAACAGAGCCCACAGTTTCGAGGCCTCCCTCCTCCGCCTCGAAACGGGCATCGACCGAGGCGGCGCCCTCTCTCCCGTGGGCGCCGCCTCGACGTTTGTTGCGCGAGGTACGCGGCATCGCATCGCCGGGGCTACCATGCTGCCCATGCCTGAGCCCTTCGTTTCGCTCCTGACCGACTTCGGCCTGGCCGATCCGTCGGTGGCGGCCTGCAAGGGCGTCATTCTGCGCATCAACCCCGACGTCCGGCTCATCGACATCAGCCACGGCATTGCCCGCCACTGTGTCGCCCACGGGGCGGCGATCCTGTGGGCCGCTCTGCCATACCTTCCCGCGGGCGTCCATCTCGCGGTCGTGGACCCCGGCGTTGGGACCGAGCGGCGCGGCATCGCGCTGCGCACCGGTCGAGGAGACCACCTCGTTGGGCCGGACAATGGCCTGCTGCTGCCCGCCGCCGAGCGGCTCGGCGGGATCGTGGCGGCACATCTGCTCGAGGCTCGGGCCTACCGCCTCGCCACAGTCAGCCGAACCTTCCATGCCCGCGACGTCTTCGCGCCCGCCGCCGCCTATCTCACCAGGGGAGTGACGCTGGACGCCTTCGGACCGGCGCTCGACCCCGCTTCGCTGGTGCGCCTTGAGACACCCGCTCCCGAGCATTCGCCAGGCTACCTGGACGCGAGCATCGCCTTCGTCGACACCTGGGGCAACGTTCAGCTGATGGCCGAGCCGGCGGATCTGGAGGCGGCCATCGGGCGAGTGTCGAACGGCGACGAGCTGAGAGTCGAAGCCGCGGACGGGTCCTCGCTTGACGGCCTGGACGGGATCGAGCTGCGGTGGCGACTGACGTACGGCGAGGCCGAGCCCGGCGAACCACTTCTCTGCCTGGACTCCTACGGTCGGCTGGCGCTGGCGGTCAATCTGCAGAGCGCAGCCGAGAAATACGGCCTCGAGTCCGATCGCCGGCTGCGAATCAGACGCCGCTGAGGCCTTCGGCCGACGCGGAAACGGGCGCGCGGCGCGCGGACGAACGCGGCACGGAAGGAGCGCCCGGCGGCTCTGACGGCCTGCGCGGGGCATAGGAAACGCCCGAAAGAACCTTCTCGCTGCGTGGGCGTTGATGTCATCGCTGCCACTAGCAGTCGCTCGACCCCTTCGGGCGCAACGACACGCTACATACGGGTGGGTCGCCCATTCAATCGGGTACTCCACCTAGATCCCACTTCGGGCAGGCGATTTGTCCACCGTTCATCCACCGTCCCTGCCCAATCCGTGGATGAGCCCGCCGGCGCGGAATGGCCCAAAACGGCCCTGACCCGGACTCGGGCGACCCGAAAGCGGACGGTGGACGAATGAGAGAGCGAGCGGCCGGCAGAGCCTAGGCGGTCGACCCGCCGGTTTCGAAGCGCATCCGCGTGTCCAACCCGATCGCGGCCGGGATCCACGCCTCCTCGGCGATCGGCGCGACCAGGGCGTTGGCGAGGATCCGGAGCGTGCCCGGAGGCACCGGGAAGATGGCGGCGTCGGTGCCAGCCGAGGCCCAGACCACAGGGTAAGGGCAGAGATCCGGGTCCATCACGATGCGCACGTCGTGGCCGTGGCCGAAGGGCGGGATCCCACCGATCGAGAAGCCGGTGAGGTCGCGCGCTTCACGAGCGGTGGCTCGCCGGATGGCGGCTTCGCCGGTGACCGCGGCCAGCTGCGCGAGGTCAACTCGGTTGCGCCCGGAAACCAGGCACACGATCGGGACCAGGCGGCCGCCGGCCCGCGGCGCGACGAAAACGAGTGACTTGACGATCTGCCCCAGGTCCGCGCCAACGACCGCAGCCGCCTCTTCGGCGGTGTGCGTCGAGTCGTCGAATATGATTATGTCCAGCTTGACGCCCTTGCGGGCCGCCGCCTGGACAACGCGCTGGATGGCGGGGTGCGACAGGTCGCTCACGGTTCGAAATCTACCATGCGTTCGACTTGGTTTCCTTGAGAGTATCGGCGCGCGGGATGCGATCCAACAGTCGGAGGACGCGGTCCCTCAACTAGAGGACCCCAATCGTGCGCCTTTGGTTCCCAGACTTTCTGTAGTCAATTCGTCGCATACGGCGCTTTGGATCGTAGCTGCCAGAACCATTCTTCGCACGGCCTCAGCGCAACTCGGAACCGGGCTGGCGAGGGCCCCCCGCGCGGGTGTAGAGTCACCGGACAACAGAACAAAGACAGGGGAGCGCCGGGGCGGCGCTGAGAGTGCGGAGCAAGATCCGCAGACCCTTGGAACCTGATCCGGGTCATGCCGGCGAAGGGAGTCAAGCACCGAGCACCTCTGTCGAGTCCGATGGAGGTGTTTTCATGTGCGAACGGACGGTCGAAAGGGCGGCGTTGGGGCTCGCCGCGGCGAGCGGGGATGGGCGGGCGTGCACGCGCTGATCGTCGCCGACGGCGACGTCCCGGGCCGCTCCGCGCTGGACGCGGGCTGGCCCCGCTGGGAAGGCGACGTGGAGTTGATCGTGGCCGCCGACGGCGGCTGGGACAAGGCCGTGGCGCTTGGCCTGCGACCCGGGCTGCTGGTCGGCGATGCCGACTCTCTGCCCGAGGCTCGCTACGCAGAACTGGCCGCGCAGGGGGTCCCGATCGAGCGTTCCCCCACGGCCAAGGACGAGTCGGACACGGAGCTGGCGCTCCTGGCCGCTCTCCGGCGGGGGGCCACCCACGTGACGATCCTGGGGGCTCTGGGCGGCAGGCGTTTCGACCACGCTCTCGCGAACATCGGCCTGCTGGCGTTCCCGGAACCTGGAGTTGCGCAGGTGGAGTTGCTGGACGCGAGGACGCGGGTGCACCTCCTGCGCGCTCCGGCGGGGGGCGGAGCCACGGCTCGGCTCGATCTCCCCGGGTACGAGGGCGATCTGGTCTCGCTGCTCCCGCTCGGCGGGCTCGCCCAAGGCGTGACTACATCCGGGCTTCTCTACCCGCTCCTCAACGAGACCCTGCGTGCGGGACCGGCCCGCGGGCTCTCCAACGTCCGAAGCGCGGCCGAGGCAAGCGTCTCGCTCCGCCACGGCCATCTGTTGATTGTCGAAACCAGAACGAACGCAGACACCGAGCAACCGGGAACAGGAGATCTGATTTGAACGCCTTTCCAGCCTCGCGGCATTCCGCCGAGCTCTTCCGCTGGCGGACGGTCGACATCGTTGTCGTGGCCCTGTTGGCCGTCGCCTTTGGAGTTGTCTTCTGGGCGTGGGGCACTTACGTCTGGGCCTGGGGCAGCTTCCTCGGCCCCCAGACCGAGTCGCTTCTCACCGGCGTCTGGCTGCTTCCAGCCGTCGTCTGCCCGCTGATCGTACGCAGGCCGGGCGCGGCGCTCTTCGGCGAGCTCGTCGCCGCCGTCGTCTCGGCGCTGCTCGGTAGCTACTGGGGCCTGGATACGCTGCTTTCCGGGCTTCTCCAGGGCGCCGGCGCGGAAGTCGTCTTCTTCGTCACGATGTACAGGGCGTGGAACCCGGCCGTCGCGATCCTGGCCGCGGCGGGGGCCGGGATCGGCGAGGCCACACACGACCTGATCGTCAGCTATCCGGGAATCGACTACGCCGGCCGGGCGGCCATCGGCGCAGCCGAGATCGTCTCGGCCATCGTGGTCGTCGGGATCGGCGGGTGGCTGCTGGTCAGGGCGCTGCGACAAACGGGCGCGCTGCAGACGTTCCCGTCCGGAGCGTGACCGAAGCCACAACCGGCCGGCCGTTGACGGCGGTCTCCCCGCCCTCCATCGAAGCGACGGATCTGAGCTGGACCTACGCTGGCAGATCCCGACCGGCCATCGAAGGCCTGACGTTTCGGCTCGAGGCGGGGCGCGTCCTGCTCGTTCTCGGCCCGTCCGGATCAGGCAAGAGCACCCTGGCTCGCGCCCTCGCGGGCCTGGTGCCGCACGTCCTGCCCGGCCGCTGGCAGGGCGGGCTTCGAGTCGGCGGGCTGGAGGTCGCCGAGACGCCGGCCCGGTTGCTGGGTGAGCGGATCGGCCTCGTCTTCCAGGACCCCGACAGCCAGCTCGTCATGTCTCGCGTGGACGACGAGGTCGCGTTTGGCCTGGAGAACCGGGCCTGGCCGCGCCCGGAGATGGTGTCGGGAGTTCGCGAGGCGCTGGCGCAGGCGGGCCTGTCGGGCTTCGAGCAGCGCAGCACAGTCACTCTCTCGGGTGGCGAGAAGCAGCGTCTTGCCATCGCAGACGTGCTCGCGGCCCGCCCGGGGTTGCTGGTCCTGGACGAGCCGACGGCGAACCTCGATCCGCCCGGGATGTACGCCGTCTTCGAGCGGCTGGCGATCCTGGCGCGGCGCCGCGAGCACACCATCGTCTTGATCGAACACAGGCTGGAGGCGGCCCTGCCTCTGGCCGACGAGGTTCTGCTGCTCGACGATGAGGGCCACCAGCTGGCCTTCGCGCCGGCCGGTGCCGTCGGCCGGGAGGCAGTCGAGCTGCTCGAGCGCAGCGGCGCCTGGGTGCCGCGGGCCTGGCGCGGCGCGCAGCCAGCCGCGTCGGGGGCGGTCGAACCGGCGGTCGAGCGAGCGGCTTCCGGCGGCCGGGCGATCGAGGCCGGCGCGCTTCTGCTGGAGGCCGCCGACGTTCGCGTCGAATACCCTGCCGACGAGAGCGGGAAGCGCGTGGCCCTGGATGGGGTCTCGGTGTCCGTGCGAGCCGGCGAGCGAGTGGCTCTCGTTGGGCCGAATGGCGCGGGGAAGTCGAGCCTGCTGTTCGCCATGGCGGGGCTGCTACGGCCGGCGGACGGGACCGTGCGGCTGCGCGCGTTGCCACGGGATGGCGAGGCGGCCGAGCCCATGCGCGACCCTTCGCGGCTGAGTGCGCGTGAGCTTGCTGCGCGCATCGGGCTGGTCTTCCAGGATCCCGAGCTCGGTTTCGTGGCGGGCACGGCGCGCGACGAGGTCAGCGCCAGCGCCCGCGCGATCGGCGGTCGCGACGGCACCTCGGCCCGCGCACCGGACGAGCAGGGCACCGACGGCGTGCTGGCTAGCTTCGGCCTCGGTCATCTCGCCACGGAGATCCCGTTTCGGCTCAGCCAGGGCGAGCAGCGCCGCCTGAGCCTGGCCGCCCTTGCGCTGCGGCCCCCTGCCGTCCTGCTCCTCGATGAGCCGACCTTCGGGCTCGATCGGCGCGGAACCGAAGCGGTGCTGGCACTCCTGGACGAGCGCCGAACGGCTGGGCAGGCGCAAGTCCTCGCCACCCACGACCCGCGGCTCCTGCCGGCATGCGACCGCGTTGTGGCTCTCGATCGCGGCCGCGTCGTGTTCGACGGATCGCCAGACGCGTTCCTGGCCGCGCCGCCGTACGCGCCCGCTTCGCCGTGGCGTGATGGCGTTGCGCTCGGCCGGCCTGCAGGCTCCGATCCGGCGGCCATACCCCGGCGAGGCGCCCGATGAGCGTGCTCCCGGCCCCGCTCGCGCCGACCCGGCCGGCCTTCCTGACGCGGACCACGCCCGCCGCGCGTCTCGTGGCCGGCACAGCCTGGCTCGTCGCCGCCATCGTCACTCTCGACCCCATCGTGCCCGCCAGGCTGTTTCTCGCCGCGATCGTCGCCCTGTGGCTCTGGTCGGGTCTGCCGCTGCGGCGCATCCCCGCCAGGCTTGCCCCGCTCGGCTTCGCCATCCTGAGCCTGACCGTATTCTCGATCCTGCTCTCGAGCGCCAACGGTGATCGCTCGCTCGCGACTATGGCCCAGATCGGCCCGGCCCGGATCACCGGCCCGGCCATCTCGGCCGGCCTGGCCATCGGGCTGCGGGTGGTCGTGATCGCCCTGACGACGCTGCTGGTCTTCGGCCCCTCCGACCCAACCCGCATGGCCGACTCGCTCGTCCAGCAGTGGCACGTCCCGGACCGGTTCGCCTACGGCACGCTGGCCGCCCTGCGAGTGGCCCCGTTCATGGCCGGCGACTGGGCCACGATCGGGGCCGCCCGTCGCCTCCGTGGCCTCGCGCCCCGAGGCCCCGTCGCGCGCGTGCGCGAGGCCGGCGGGCGCCTGCTGGTGATGCTCGTCTCGGCGATCAGGCGGGCGGAGCGTCTTGCGCTGGCCATGGACGCGCGCGGCTTCGACAGCGGCGTTCGGCGCACCCACTTCCGCGAGCTTCGGACGAACTGGCGCGACTGGCTGACTATCGTCCTTTCCTTCGCCGTCGCGGCAGCCGCGCTCTTCGTCGCTCGTTAGTGGCTGTCGCGGGACGCGCTGCTAATCTACTTGCATGAGCAACATGCCAAGCGCGGGCGAGTTCGCCCCCGATTTCGAGCTTCACGACGACGAGGGGCGGACCCACCGCCTCTCCGAGAGACAAGGCCATTTCACGGTCGTTTACTTCTACCCGGCCGACGACACCCCCGGCTGCACCAAGGAGGCCTGTGCCTTCCGCGATGCCCGCGCCGCGTTCGACGACGCCCGCACGGAGGTCTGGGGCATAAGCCCACAGGGAGCCGCCAGCAAGGCGGCCTTCCGCGCCAAGTACGGCCTGCCCTTCACGCTCCTTGCCGACGAGAACCACGCCGTGGCCGACTCGTACGGCAGCTGGGTGGAGAAGGAGAACTACGGCAGGACCTACTGGGGCGTGGCCCGTAACAGCTTCCTGGTAGGGCCGGACGGGCGAATCGTCACCGTCTGGACGAAGGTCAAACCTGAAGACCACGCGACCGAAGTCCTGGCCGCCCTGCGAGAGGCCCGCGCCGCCCTCGTTTGAAGCAGGCCGGCGCGAGATCGTCGGTCGCGGGCGCCCCGGTCCGCGCCAGAGTGTAGAGTCCCGGACAGCAACAGAGGCCTCGCCCGTGGGGGGAGACGGGCGAAGCCTCGGGCGGCATGATACCTCGGGTTCGCTACACGCGGGGTCGCGTTTCCGGCCGGTTTACGCGGGCTGAAGACATGTCTGTTGCCGTCGGACAACGGTGAGTTGTCCACAAGCCACAAGCCAGGAGCCAGGAGCCAGAACGCATCATGTCCGAAGAAACGCCCTCCCCCCACAACTGGCGACCACGGCGCTTCATGGTCATCGTCGGCCACCCCGACGACGCCGATTTCGGCCCGGCCGGGACCGCCTCGGCCTGGATCGACGCCGGCTCCGAGGGCTGGCTCGTGTGCTGCACCTCGGGGGACGCCGGCGGCGAGGACCCTGAGGCGAACCCGCTCGAGCTGGCTCAGGCGCGCGAGGACGAGCAGCGCCGGGCGGCTCGCATCGTCGGCTACCAGGGCGTGACCTTCCTCCATCAGCCGGATGGCAACCTGGTCAACGACCTGTCCCTGCGCGAGATGCTCGTCCGCGCGATCCGGACCTTCAAACCCGACGCGGTCCTCGCCGGCGATCCAGAGGTGGTGATCAATCGAGGTGGAGGGATCAACCATACCGACCACCGGGCGGCGGCGATGGCGGCCGTGGACGCGGTCTACCCGGCCGCCCGCAACCCGATGGCCTTCCCGTGGCTCCAGCGCCAGGGATTGCCGGCTTACCGGGTGCGGAGGCTGTACCTGATGTGGTCGAACCAGCCCGACGTTTGGATCGACGTCAGCGCGGCCGCCGATCGGAAGATCGAGGCCCTGCGGGCCCACGAAAGCCAGCTCCACGATCCCGAGGCGGTGTTCACGCGGGTGCGCGACCGGATGGCCGAGCAAGGAGCCGCGATCGGCGTAGCCGCCGCGGAGAGTTACCGGCTGGTGGTTTTCGACCAGGACCCGGCCGAACCCGAATCGGCGGCCGGGCAGCCGAAGGCACAGTAGGCGTTCGAGCAGGTCTCCGGGCCGCTACTCGCGACTGGGCAGGAGCAGCAGCGGCCGCGCGCGCGGCCAGTCGTTCCAGAGATCGGCCACTACCTCCGCGCGACGCCCAAGCATGAGGACCAGCTCGCCCATCGTGATCGAGGGCGCCTTCTCGGCCAGGAGCGCGATCGGGTCCACCCGGACGTAGCGGTACAGGCGGGCCACTTCCTCGGGCCGCGGCCAGTGGCGAACGCGGACGGTGAGCAGACCCGCCTGACCGAGGGCCATCGAGAGCTCGTGCTGACCCGGTACGCGTCCGTCCGCGAACTCACCCATGCCGTCGTAGCGGAAGCCAAGCGCGGCCAGACCGCGTGCCACTTCGCGAGCCTCCTCGACGGTGAGCTGATCCCAGAACGGATTGCCGGCCGCGAAGATGAAGCAGCCGTTTTCGATGGCGGTCGCGGCTACCGCGTCCACGAAGTTGGAGAGGCAGAGCTGCCAGCGACGCCGCTGCTCGGCATCGGGGCCCGCCAGCCAATCCACCAGGCGGCTCATCGTGGCGCCGTCGCGCTGCAGGAGGCGAACGATCGTGGGTGGCTTCGGCCCGCGCAACTCGACCGGCGCCCCTGACTCCTCCAGTTGGGGAGCGGCGCCTGCGGCCCGGCCTGCCGGCGCGGGCGGCGCGCCAGCCTCGCCAGCGCCGACCTTTCGGACTCCGACGGCTGGCGCGGCTCGGGGGATCGCCGCCCGCGCCGGGGTGGCGGACGGCCGCGTCCGCGCCGGGGCGGACTGCGCAACCTCGGGCGCCGAGATCGGTGCCGCCGCCGACATGCTCGACTGATCGCCGGCACCGACTACGGCCTCGCCATGAGTGGCGGCCAGCGCCTCCCGCGCTTCGCGGCACGCCTCAACGGCGGACTCTGCCATGGCCCGGCTCGCCTCCGCGATCGCCGTCAGGCGGTCGAGCTCGGCTGCCAGCGCGTCGGTCGTATCGCGCTCCCGCTGGATCCTCGTTTGCGCCGCCCGGACGGCGCCGTTGACCCGGTTGATCTCGGCCAGCCAGGATGCTGCGGCGAGCTCCACCTGATTCCGCGACGTGGCCCTGCCGATCGCCTCACGAAAGGCTCGGTGGGCCTCTTCCTTCGCGCTGCGAGTGGCGCGCGGATCGACCGCCGTCTGGGCAGATATCAGGATCGCCAGCTGAGCATCGAGCTGGCGGCGGGTCTCGGCGACGCGCGCCTCGGCAGCTTCCGTCTCACGACGCGCCAGCTCGGCGAAGCCGCACCGAATCTCGACCAGTCGGCTCCAGTTCGACCCGAGATCGAGCGCATCGGCCCCCGCCTGGCTCTGCTGGTCATCGACCTGCAAGTGGTCCTCCCAGTGCACCGGTGGCGCCCGCTCTACGAGGACTCTCGTGAACTGGCCGCCGCAGGTGCCGACAGGCACATCTTACGCAACCGACCCAGGCACGAAGGGCTGGGCGGATGGCCGCTCATCGCCGCGTGAGAAGTTGTCCACGAGGCCCCACATGGCGCGGAGTCAGGACGCAACCGCTACGCGGATGAGCGCGCCGAGGTGCACGAACTCACTTGGATGCGTGAGCGCGCCGAACGTCAGCCCTTGGGCGCGCCCGCAGCGCGGCGCCCGCGATTGGTGCGACGCTCAGGTGTGAGCAGTCCGACGAGGAAGCCGTCGCCGTGCTTTCGGACGGCGATCTCAACGTTGGCTTCGGCGGCGACGCGCAGCAATCGCTGCCGGATCGTTATCGGCTTCTCGGTGGGATCGAGCCGAACCGCGAAGACCTGCTCAGGACCTTTGAGCTGGGCAATGAGCCGCTTGAACTGGCGCTGTTGCTGATCTCGCTCCTTTGCAGCCGGGCTCAACTCGCGGGTCGGTGTGGCGGCTTTGTCCATGAGAGCAGGATCGGCCTTGCGTACAGTGACCATCGTCTTCCTCCTCCGGTCCGCGACGCGATTCGGTGTGACTCGCCGGCAGCACCGGCTATAGCAGAATCACTATACGCCTTCGTGGAAATGTGACCAGAGGGCATCTTCGAATGAGTCGAGGTGTGGGCGCGAAGTCGATCTGGCGAGACATGAGACTGCGTCGATCGCAGGGAAATGTGAGATGTGCGATGGTCGGACCTCGCCAGGATGCCGGCCCGGACGATCCCTCGAGATCGGTCTCCAACGGACGGCCTCGGGATCGAGCAAGAGCGCCCGTGCCAGTCGGCGCGGCACGGCCCGGCGAGCCGGGCTAGACTGTCGGGCGCGTCCTCGCTGGACGCTCCTGCCTTGAGCCGGCCGGTCCAAGATGCGTGCAGCAGGTGGTACCACCATGAAAGTTGGCGTAGCCAGAGAGATCGCTCCGGAGGAGCGGCGCGTGGCGCTGGTCCCCGACGCGATCCAGAAGCTCCGGGGAGCGGACATGACCGTGCTCGTCGAGCGCGGCGCTGGGGCGGCGGCCTCGTTCCCGGATCAGAGCTACGTCGAGGCGGGTGCGAAGATCGTCAGCACCGCGACCCTCTACTCGACCAGCGACGTCATCCTGCGCATCCACCGCCCCACTCCGGACGAGGCGAAGATGCTCCACGAGGGCCAAGTCGTCATCGGCCTGCTCGCGCCGTTGCTCGATCCCCGCGCGATGGCCGGCCTCGCTCGCCAGAAAGTGACCGCCATCAGCCTCGACGCCATACCGCGCACGCTGAGCCGCTGTCAGGGCATGGATGCCCTTTCGTCGCAGGCCAACGTCGGCGGCTACAAGGCCGTGCTCATCGCGGCGAACGCCTTCGGTCGGTACTTCCCGCTCCTCACGACCCCCGCCGGCACCGCCAAGCCCGCCAACGTGCTGGTGCTCGGTGTGGGCGTGGCCGGTTTGCAGGCCATCGCCACCGCCCGCCGGCTGGGAGCGATGGTCAAGGCGTACGACGTCCGCAGCGACACCAAGGAGCAGGCCGAATCCCTGGGCGCGCAGTTCGTCACGCTCAAGTCCGCGATCGAGGCCACCGGCCAGGGTGGATACGCCCGCCCCCTCACGGCGGAGGAACAAGCCGCCCAGCAGGCCGAGCTGAACGGGATCATCGCCGCGTCGGACATCGTCATCACGACCGCCCAGGTCCCCGGTCGCCGCCCCCCCGTCCTCGTGACTCGCGCCGCAGTCGAGAGCATGAAGACCGGCTCGGTGATCGTCGATATGGCCGCCAGCGAGCTGGGCGGCAACTGCGAGCTGTCCAGGCCGGGCAAGGTCGTGGCCAGCTCGAACGGCGTCGAGATCCACGCCCCGCTCAACCTGCCCGCATCGATGCCGACCGGGGCCAGCATCTTCTACTCGCGCAACATCTCCAACCTGCTGCTGAATTTCGTCGTCGACAGGGGCATCAACCTCGACTTCGACGACGAGGTAACGGCCGCGACGGTGATCACACACGGCGGCAAGGTCGTCCAGCCGGCGACCCTCAGGCTGCTCCAGCCGGCTCCAAAGGGAGGCGCCCAGGGATGAACGTCGGCACGCTAATCAACGATCTGACGGTCTTTGTGCTGGCGATCCTACTCGGCTTCGAAGTGATCAGCCGCGTCCCGGCTACGCTGCACACACCGCTGATGTCGGGCACCAACTCGATCCACGGCATCGTTCTCGTGGGCGCCATAGCCCTCGGGGCCGCAGCCGACAATCCGCTGACCGGCGTCATCGCTTTCGTGGCCGTTGTCTTCGCCGGGGCGAATGTCGTCGGCGGCTACTGGGTCACCGATCGGATGCTGCAGATGTTCAAACGACGCCCGGTCCCCAAGGCCGACAAGCCCGCCGAATGACGAGGAGCCGGCCATGAACACCACCGACCTGGGGAACCTGGTTCAATTCGCCTTCCTGATCGGCGCCTCGCTTTTCGCGATGGGCCTGCACCTGATGAACTCGCCGGCCTCGGCGCGCAATGGCAACCGCCTGTCCGCGATCGGAATGTGCATCGCCGTCATCTCAGAGCTGGTCTTCGTCGCCAACTCGAGTCCGGGGATCGGCAACTGGCTGATCATCATTGGCGGCCTGCTGGTCGGCGGAGCGGCCGGCCTGCGGCTGGCTCGGACGGTCGCCATGACCGCCATGCCGCAACTCGTCTCGCTCTTCAACGCCATGGGCGGCGGGGCTGCGGCCTTGCTGGCCATCGATGACTTCATTCGCCTGAGCGGCCAGCGCACTCCCGAAGGCGCACTGGCGAGCCTGGACGGCTGGCTGATCTTCTTCATCGTCGTCGACGTCGTCGTGGGTTCGGTGACCTTCACCGGTTCGCTGATCGCCTCGACCAAGCTGATGGGCAGGCTCAAGGGCCAGCCGATCATCCTGCCGGGCGGGCGCTTCCTCTCGGCCGTCGCCCTGATCGTCTCGATCAGCTGCTCCATCGTGCTGGTGCTGGCCGGCGCCGGCCTGTTCAACTACGACACGGAGACCCTGGATGTTCTCCTGATCGCGGCCCTCGTCGGCGCCCTCATATTCGGCGTCACGATGGTCCTGCCGATCGGCGGGGCGGACATGCCGGTCGTGATCTCGCTGCTCAATGCCTTCACCGGCACTGCCGTGGCCATGGCCGGTTTCGTTGTCGGCAACGTGATCCTGATCGTGGCCGGCGCCCTCGTCGGGGCGTCTGGCGCGATCCTGACGAAACTCATGGCCGACGCGATGAACCGCTCGATCGCCAACATCCTGGTCGGCGGCTTCGGCGTCGCCGAGGGGTCGCAGGCGGCGATGACGAGCGAGGGCGGCACGATCCGCGAGGTATCCGTGGACGACGCCGCGATCCAGCTCGCCTATGCCAGCAAGGTCGTCATCGTCCCCGGCTACGGCCTGGCAGTCGCCCAGGCGCAGCACGGCGTCCGCGAGCTGGCCGACCTGCTGGAGGCTCGCGGGATCGACGTCTCCTACGCCATCCACCCGGTGGCCGGCCGGATGCCGGGCCACATGAACGTGCTGCTGGCCGAGGCCAATGTGCCGTACCCGCAGCTCAAGGAGATGGACGACATCAACCCCGAGTTCGAGCGGACGGACGTCGCCCTGGTAATCGGTGCCAACGACGTCACTAACCCCGCCGCCCGAACGGACCGTTCCAGCCCGATCTTCGGCATGCCGATCCTGGACGTGGACCGCGCACGATCGATAATCGTCATTAAGCGCTCGATGGGTCGCGGCTACGCCGGCGTCGACAACCCGCTCTACGTGAACCCGAAGACGGGCATGTACTTCGCCGACGCCAAGCAGGGCCTCGCGAATCTGATCGCGGCAGTCAAGGCCCAGTAGCGGCCGCCCCGCCGTGCTCGGGGACGGCGTCAGGACCCCGGCGCCCGGGTGCACCGGCCTAGGATCGCCTCCCACGAATGACGCATGTACGCGCGGGGATCGCGGTGCGAAGATGGCCGCGTCTGCCGACCGCTGGCTGGCGGCGTTGGGTCATATCCAGGAACTGCGAATGGCTGGCCCGGCATCGGCGGCGGCATGAGGCAGTACGGACGAGCCGGGGAAGGGGCGGAGCGTGGCGAACCCGGGCCGGGGCGGGCCGAATCGACCGACGCGAACGGCTGCCGTAATCACGAACGAGGGCGGGATCGAGAACATCCATCGGCTGCTCTTCGAGCAGATGTCGAGCGCCGTCGCCATTGGCGAGACGCTCTTCGACGAGGCCGGCAAGCCGATCGACTACAGCATCATCGACGTCAATCCGGCATACGAGAGGCTGACCGGTCAGAGGGCCGATCAGGTGATCGGCATGCATGCTTTAGCCCGGATCCACCGATGAGCGGCCGGTGGCGGCTCGGTGACGGTCCCGAGCAGATGATCGACTCCGTTTCGGCTCGTGACCGAACCCTGACCTGGGCGAATGCGGGCCGCAGGGCGG